>ENA-OURQ01002595-OURQ01002595.1-human-gut-metagenome-genome-assembly--contig:-NODE-2595-length-13237-cov-3.715976_pt1 | contig 13237 bp, 12 predicted proteins | sample MGYA00242105_ERZ508999 | MGnify/ENA primary metagenome ERZ508999 (study PRJEB26280, sample SAMEA2338771) | human gut metagenome | biome: human gut; feature: human-associated habitat; material: faeces...
TGGGCAACTTTCCACAAATTATTCTATATACTCAAATCGTCACTTTTCTTTCTATAATTTAATTGTTATTTAATTATTTGTTTTACTTCCTCAGTGCTTATATTTACAATTTCAGCTATTTTTTCAATTGGTATGTTTAAAGAATATAATTTTTTTATAATTTTTGTTTTCCTTTTGATTTTTTATCGTTGCATAACATCAATGATATTTTTACTATATAAAATTTTGAACAAATAGCAATCTCCTGTACATGAAACGACATTTTCCACCTGTTTTTGGTCAATCAATTATTTTCTATCTACATATTGGCCCCAAAACATCTTCTTTTTGGTCTTTTCATTCCATTTTCTTGCCAATAAATCCACTTTCACATATAATTATCATTATAGGGGGAAATTTATAATGGTAATTGCTATTTGTGATGATGATATTTTATTTACAGAACAACTTTTAACTTACTTAAAGGCATTTTTTAAGCGAAACAATCTTCCTTGCCCGAATTTTCTGGTTTTTAACAGTGGCGAAGCATTGCTGGCAAATACAGATAAAAAAGATATTGTCTTTCTTGACATTGAAATGCCTGGTCTTTCCGGAATTTCCACCGGTCAGGAATTAAAAAAACAGAACTCAAAAATCATAATTTTTATCGTTACATCTTATGCTGAATATCTGGATGAAGCAATGCGCTTTCATGTGTTTCGTTATCTCTCAAAGCCACTGGAAAAGCATCGGCTCTTCCGGAACATGAAAGATGCTCTGCACGTATACAGTACAGAAAATTGTAATGTTCCAATCGAATTAAGGCATTCTGTTCATACGGTGTCTGTATCTGACATTATATGTCTGGAGGCTTACAACCGACATACCATTGTTCACACAGTTACACAGGATTATGAATCCATACATACTATTGCCCAGTGGAAAGAAAAGCTACCTTCTGGCAGTTTTTTTCAACCCCACCGTAGTTTTATTGTAAATTTTATGCATGTATCAGATTTTGATCATTCTCTGATTTACCTTTTTCATCGGAAATATACCGCTTATCTCACAAGAAGGAAATATACTGAATTCAAATCTGCTTATTTACTATATTTAGAAAGTCTGAGGTAATATACATGATCAATACCTATATCTTCTTTTTTTCTATATTTATTTTTGAAGCTATCATATTTTTACAATATTGCTCCAGTATTTTTATAGCTAAATGTTCTGTTCTGAAACGTTGCTTATTTATAGTTCCCGTCTATATTGCTATTTTTGCCATCTTCAAATTTGGGCATCCAATGATTAATTTCTTTTTTCTATGTCTGGGGAATTTCATATTTTTATATTTTTTATATAATACCACCTGGTACATCGCAGCATTTCACTCTGTCATTGACGTAATCATAATGAGTTTATGGGAAAGCGCTATTATTCTTATTATCCCATATCCATATTTATACTCATTTGATTCACTGGCAAAAGCTTTTCATATATGGATGATTCCTGCGATTTTAAGCAAATTTTTATATGCTTTAACCATGCTGATATTAGAAATTATCATCAAAAGATATTCTCAACAAAACATCGCAGCAAAACCACCTTTGATTTTACTCATTCCCCCGATAGCATCTATGTATCTCATTTGCTGTTATGTTCGATTTGCTGGTGAAGCACAACTATCACCTGGATTAAGTAAAATGCTTATAATCGCAACCGTATTGTTGCTTTTATTAAACATATCTGTAGTGATTACTTATAATTATATCGTAAAAAGAAGCAACGAATATGCCAGTCTCCAACTATTACTTCAACGGGAACAGGATATCTCAGAATACTATAAAACTTTGATTACAGAAACAGAAAATAGAAATCGTTTCATTCATGATATCAAAAAGCATTTGCAATCCATTGCCATACTGAATCAAAATAGAGAATCAGAAAAAATAGATTCCTATATTAACACATTGATTAATTCCTCTGAACTGCAAACATCTGTCCGCCTCTGCAATCACGAATTACTGAATGCAATTTTTTGCAGATATCTGATGAAATGTCGAAAAGACAATATTGATTTTCGTGCTGATATACGAAAAGATTCCTGTATATTTTTAAACGAAACAGATATGACTTCCCTGTTCTGTAATTTACTGGATAACGCACTGGAAGCTGCCAGATATATCCCTGATTCATTCATTGAACTGGCAATCCACCAACAGCCACAAACCGCATTTACAATTATTACACTTGTAAATTCCTGTCGGAATAATCCTTTTTCCGGTACCGGGAAACGTTTAATAACCACAAAAGAAAACAAGACACTTCACGGACATGGATTAAAAATTATTGAAAGAGTTGTAAATCGCTATCGTGGGAACATGGATTATTACTATTCCGAAGAATGTCACGAATTTCATATGATTATTGCTATGAAAGATCCTCGCATGTGACACCCTGTTCGTTCCTAATGAAATTTACCGCTTATTTTTTGAATGGCAGGATTCATCCATCCTGCCATTCCCTGTTCTCATCCAATCAGCACTTCTTTTCCGTAAAAAACCAAAAGAATCGCGAAACATTTATAAACAAAAAACATCCCAACGTACGGTAATGCCTCTGCCTTCTATGCAGCCATATCTAACGTACGCTGAGATGTTTCTTTTTCATAAAGTTTGTGAATGATCTGACTCAGAAATCTTATTTATTTCCGATATCATACGGTGTGGTCTGATATACATAGTAATTCAACCAGTTGGAAAACAGCAGCTGTCCTGCGGAACGCCAGGTAACTACCGGTTCCTTCGTCGGATCATCATCCGGATAATAATGATACGGAATATGTGGATTCAGACCTTTTTCAAAATCACGTTTGTACTCCAGTTCCAGTGTATTGGCATCATATTCCAGATGACAAAGTACAAAAAAGTTTTTGGAATCCGTCGTTTTCAAAATTGTCGGTCCGCCCGCTTCACTGTCTGCGATCAGCTCCAATTCCGGAACTTTGTCTACATCCTCTTTGAGAATGCCAACTTCACGTGAATGCGGTGCATTGAACACATCGTCAAATCCACGGAACAACGGGGAACTCTTCTTCAATACGGTATTGGAATACACACCGGAAAGTTTTTCCGGATATTCCACAGTCGGAATACCGAAATGATAATAGAGTCCAGCCAGTGCTCCCCAGCAGATGTGCATTGTAGAGTGTACATGCGTCTTTGCCCATTCCATAATCTTGCAAAGTTCTTTCCAGTAATGTACTTCCTCATACGGTACAAAAGCCAGCGGTGCGCCTGTAATGATCAGTCCGTCGAACCAGCGGTCCTTCACCTGTTCAAATGTCGTGTAGAATGATTCCATATGCTCTGTATCCACATGCTGAGGGGTATAGCTGGCAGTCTGTAAAAATTCCACCTTAATCTGAAGCGGTGTGTTTGAAAGTTTCCGAAGCAGCTGATTTTCTGTAATTACCTTGGTAGGCATCAGATTCAAAATCAGCACGTTCAGGGGACGGATATCCTGATGCATTGCCCGATACTCCGTCATAACAAAAATATTCTCGCTTTCAAGAACTGCTGTTGCTGGCAGTGAATCTGGTATTTTAATCGGCATATCCTTTTCCTCCTTTTATTTTTTCACAACGATCAGCCAGATACATATAGGAAAAATCCATGCACCGGATAACAGTTATGAATGATGAAGACTGTCCTTTCAGTCTTCGCAGATGATTCTATTCTATCTGTTCTTTCTATATAAATCAACAACTATTTTATTTCATAGCAGGTATATTTTTTCAAAAAGCATCTGAAGTCTCTTTACTATGCTTCTTTTTTCAATACATGGACCACTTTCACGATTAACGGGATCACCATGGCGATCCACACCATCGGCTCTGCCCAGATAATGCCCCAGTATGCAAACATCGGTGCAAACACAAAGGCAAATATGATTTTTCCCGCAAGTTCGATACAGCTGGAGAACACAGGAATGACCCGGTCTCCAAAACCCTGCATGGAATTGCGCAAGATAACGATCACCCCACAGATTACGATGAAAGACATATCCACTTTTAAATAAGTACTTCCCCAGTAAATTACATCCGGATTGGTAGTACTTGCAACAAACTGGATCAGTTTTCCTTCTATCGTGTGACAGATCAGGAAAACTACAACTGCCCAGACTGCCGCAATGATCAGAGATGCACGGATTCCCTGCCGGATCCGGTCAAAGCGTCTTGCACCATAATTCTGTCCGCAATAGGTCGCCATGGCAGAACCAAGCACACTGTTTGGCAGAGACACGAGTTCAAATACTTTTCGGGCTGCCGTGTGAGCCACAATGACTGTTGTTCCCAGAGTATTAATGGCAGACTGCAGCAAAATCGTTCCAATGCCGACCAGACAGGACATCAGCCCCATCGACAGTCCGCTTTTATACATTTCTGCCATCAGCTCCCGGTCAAATCGGAAATCCTCTTTCTGTATATGCAGAATCGGGAATTTCCGGAAAATACGAATCAGGCACAGCACCACAGACAAAAGCTGTGCCAGCACCGTAGCATAGGCTGCTCCCTGCACTCCCATCTGAAATCCAAGGATAAACAAATAGTCCAGCCCAATGTTGCTCACAGTTGCTACAATCAGAAAAATCAACGGTGTCAGTGCATCCCCGATAGCCCGCAGTGTATTGGCACACAGGTTGTAAAACAGCGTGGCAAAGAGTCCTACGATCAACACACTGATATAGGCATATGCCATCTCAAACTGCGCCTGCGGCACATGCAGCAGATTCAGCACAGGATGCAGGAAAATTATCAACATCAGCACCAAAGCCAACGTAGTCAGTACACCAAGTGAAATCGCAGCTGCAAAAGTTTTTTTCAGCCGCTTCCTGTTTTTTGCCCCGAAACACATAGCTGTGATCAGTGAAAATCCAAGCGTCAGACCGTTCAGAAATCCGGTCATCAACGTATGTAACGTGGACACGGAACCCACTGCTGCCAATGCTTCCGTTCCCAGCGTACTTCCTACAATTTTTGTATCTACCAGACTGTACAACAGCTGAAACACATTTCCCCAGAAAATCGGAATAGAAAACAGCAGGATCTGTTTCCAGGGCGTTCCCTCTGTCAGTGTTTTTGTTTTCATCATTTACCTTTTCTCCCATTGTAAAATACAGACAAATCCGTTTTCCACATACACGGATCATACCGTAAACCGGTGTTTCCCTGTATCCGGAAAACGATTCCTCTTCTCGTTAACCTTAGAAAGTATAAAGATTTATTGGACGAAATGCAAGTGAAATGTTACACTAATATACAGCGTCAGCACCTCACTTTTGCTCAAAAGTCTACAACAGGTGAAACTGATGCATCGTATATTCGATTTACAAGGGGATACATACAACAATGGACAGACAAAAAAACAAATATTATTATCTGAAAGGAATCAAGAATGGTATGCCGATCTGTCTCGGCTATCTCGCGGTTTCTTTTACACTGGGCATCACTGCCCGAAATGCAGGTATGACGGCCTGGCAAGACATGCTCACCAGTCTCGCCTGCAACGCTTCCGCCGGTCAGTATGCGGGCTTTACCGTGATTGCAGCCGGCGGCACTTATTTTGAAATGGTCCTGATGGAGCTTGTGGCAAACGCACGTTATCTGCTGATGTCATGCTCCCTGAGTCAGAAGTTTTCTTCCGAAACCGGTCTGCTGCACCGTCTGCTGGTTGGTTTTGACGTCACCGATGAAATCTTCGGTGTCGCGGTATCGGAACCCGGAAAACTGAATCCGTTTTACAATTATGGCATGATGACGGTTGCCATTCCGGGCTGGAGTCTCGGTACATTTTTCGGTGTTATTATGGGTAATATCCTGCCTGCCAACATTGTAAGTGCATTGAGCGTCGGTCTGTACGGCATGTTCCTTGCCATCATCATTCCGCCTGCACGCAAGAATAAGGTAATTGCAGCACTGGTCACTATCTCCATGGTTTCCAGCTATATCTTCTCACGGCTTCCGGTGATTTCCGACATTTCCTCCGGTATTCGCACCATTATTCTCACGGTGGCAATCGCAGGCATCGCAGCAATCCTGTTCCCGGTAAAGGAGGAAACCGAACATGCAGCATAATATCTACATCTACATTCTGGTCATGTTTGCCGTGACCTACCTGATCCGTGTCCTTCCGCTGACACTGATCCGCAGAGAGATCAAAAATAAAACCATCCGGTCATTTCTGTATTATGTGCCTTATGTCACACTGGCCGTTATGACATTTCCGGCTATCATGGAAGCAACAAACAGCCCCGTGGCCGGACTTGCTGCCCTGGTGGTCGGTATCATACTGGCCTGGTTCGGACGCAGCCTCTTCCAGGTAGCGGTGCTGTCCTGTGTCGTGGTATTTGTGCTGGAGCTTTTTATGTAAATTCTTGTTTGTCTTGTTGTTGGCTGAAATTTAATTTTTAATACGAAAACGAAGCATCCTGTCAGGACGCTAGACGCTCACTACCCTCGTTTCACGTCGTTTTCATCGCGCTCGTTCCCACGCCTGAAAAAGAGGTCGTTCCCACTCGCGCAAAAACTCGTGAAACTCGGTCGTTTGCTTAATCGCTTTCCCTGACAGGATGCTTCGTTTTCTGCATTTACACAGTGAAATAATCAGCCATTCACACGACGCACTGCGTGCCACACATGCATATAAGCTGATAGCATAGTCTCTGTTGACTTTAGCTTCCGTGTCATTCTTTGCTCTATATAGATTTGTGCATGCGACATAACGAATATTATGTCATCAGCTTGTGTGCATGCGTGGCATACGGTGCCGTCAAGTAAATGGGGCAAATCCGGAAGCAAAATCCAAGACAAGACGGTAGGTTGATTTTCGTCACCGCAGCGAGCATAGCCCGCCTCCGTGAGTGTGTCTGAGCACGCTGTTTTTGCGTGCGAGTTCGCGGGAGGAGGCGGAGATAAGCGGCGCAGCGGAGGTAGAAAATCATCCGTGTCTGTCTGGATTTCTGCTTCCGAATTTGCCCTTTACACAGACAAACAAGAATTTATTTTTCAATAGCTTCCGTACGAATAATAAATTTCACACTTCCGCTCATATCATCTTTTAAACCGGAGAAGGTATGATAAGACTGTCCTGCATCCAGTACCAGATCCACGCGATCTAACAATGCTTCCACATCTCCGTGATATGCATCACTCAGTTTCTGAATACCTTCCTCATCGAACTGAATCATGCCATCACTGAGTGTCTGTGCACCATCTTTCAGTTTTGCGGCTCCCGAGCTTAAATTTCCACTGTTATTATCCAATGCCGTAACTCCTGCTTTGAGTTCACCGCCTTTGCTGTTTAAGGTATTGACTCCTGCTTTCAAGGTTGCACTGTTGCTGTCCAGTGTTTCAGCTCCGGCATTTAATGTCTGGATTCCTTTCATCAGTTCCGGAACACTGTTGTTCAGACTCTGCATACCGACTGCCAGCGGTTGGATCCCTTCACCATATAATTTCCGGACACCTGCGCTTAATGTCTGAGCACCTGATACCAGACCACCGTTTTCAATCTGAGAAGCGATAGCCGATTTTGCAGAAGCGATTCCACTCTTTGCACCTGCCACAGCACCCTGTTTTGCAGCTTCTGCGGCCATTCCGCCAATCTGGGTGGATGTACCGTCAGCAATTCCACTGATAAGCTGGCTTGAGACATTTGACACAGAAGATGCTGACGCTGCTGTCATCTTATCTGCATATGCCTTTGCATCCGCTTCCAGTGCATCGCTCTTTCCTGCCTGTGCATATGCTTCTGCATTCAGCTGCTGATATGCAGTTTTGTATGCACCGTACATTGCCTGGCTAACACCATTCTCAACTTTGGACTGAAGTTCATCACTTCCTGTTAAAGCTGTTTTATACTGACCGGCTGCCTTTTTTGCGATTTCCTGATAGGTCTCGCCGTCTTTTGCAAACATCTGATTTACAGTTTCCTCTGCCTGAGCTGCTTCTTCCTCTGTCACTCCTGCATGCAAAGCAGCATCCAGCTGATCGATTCCGGCAGAAATCTTTTGTGCACCACTGACAATGCCATTATCACCTTCGAAATAAGTCTGCACCTGCATCGCACCGCTCACCAGCTGTGTAATACCATCTTTAAGATCTCCCGATTTATCTGCCAGCTGCTTCGTACCGCCTGCCACCTGTGCCACACCGGCTGTATAACTGTCCACACCGTTTTTCACCTGTGCCACACCATCTGTATAGGCGTTGATCCCACTCTTCAATGTGGAAACACCGGAAGTATAAGTATTGATACCGTCCAGCAAGGTACCTGCTCCGTCTGCCAGTTCTCTGCTTCCGGACACCAGCTGTGCAGATGCATCACTGAGAGAATCGATCGCATCTTCAATACCAGACAGATCGATATCCTGATCCACATCCAGTTCCTGTAAAATATCACTCATCACGAACGTCATCGTCATATCCAGTGAAAAATCTTTGACATCTGCAGTCACTTCCATATAATCCGGAATATTCACATCCTCCAGATTCTTGCTGTCAAGATCCAGGCTCTCGGACAAACCAGGAAATGCAAATCCCACAACCACCTGATTATTTCCGTCACTGACTACTTTTCCGTTTGTCACTTCCACATTTGTGAAGTTTTTATTCAGCATCATCCCGGTTACTGCCGCAAACGGCACATAGACACCATTCTCTGCTTTTTCCTTATTTGTGTAATCCGCACGGATCGTCACTTTTCCATTCTTGCCAGCCAGTTCCTCCGGTGTAATCTCCTCACCATCCAGATAATATGTCATTTTCATTTCGATTGGGAGATCACGATCTGTGTTTCCCTGATAGTAAATATCATTGCCATCTGCCTGCCAGGTCAGTGTTCCGTCTGCATTCTGCGTAAATTTTTCATCACCTTTTACATTTTCAATATCTGTCAGATCACTGACATCCTCGATGGTATCTGCACCGAGATAATTTTTCAGCCAGTCACTTACAATAACCTCATTGGGTGTTCCGTCCGGATCAGCCACCACATAAACGGTTTCTTCCTTTTCTGCTGCCGCGTCATTATCTGTTTTTGTCTGAGTTTTGAGCACCTGGGTCAGAACATCCTCCGCATCTGCAAAACGGTCTTCTGTGTCAGCATCACGCTCCTGTGTGGTTTCCTGAGCCGTTTTTGCTTTTTGTCCATAGACATGATACGCACCCACACCACCGGTCACGATCACTGCTGCCAGTACGCAGGCACCGGTACGAATTACTTTTTTTGATTTAAGAAACTGTTTTACTCTTGAAAATTTCATTTGCTTTTTTCTCCTTTTTCTTTACTCCAAAACCTGCGCTTGTTGCACATATTACCTTGTCAAATACCATATACATCGCCGGCAGTACAAAAATAACGACTACCATACTGATCAGGGCTCCCCGAGCCATCAGAATACACAGCGAACTGATCATATCGATGTTGGAATAGATACCAACACCAAATGTAGATGCGAAAAAGCTCAACGCACTGACTACAATAGACTGGGCGGAAGATGCCACTGCATGCTGCACCGCATCCTTTTTCTCCATCCCTGCTGCCCGTGCACTCTTGTAATTGTTTGTCATCAGGATTGCATAATCAACAGTCGCACCCAGCTGAATGGTTCCGATTACAATAGATGCAATAAACGGAATTGATGTGTGCGTGTAAAATGGAATCGACATATTTACAAAAATTGCAAACTCGATAACTGCCACCAGAATGATTGGCAGCACCAGCGAACGGAACACCATTGCAATGATCACAAAAATAGCCACGATTGAAATCGCACTGACTACTTTAAAGTCTGTATCTGTAATAGTGATCAGATCCTTCGTACACGGAGCTTCACCAATCAGCATACCGTTTTCATCATAATCTGCCACAATTTTATTGATCTCATCAATCTGAGTATTTACTTCATCCGAAGCGGTCTTATACTCTGAGCTGATTAGAATCATCTGATATTTATCATCCTCGATGATTTCCCGGACGGACTGTGGAATCATATCTTTCGGTACCGAAGGGCCTACGATGGTGTCAATACCGATAGCCGTTTTGACACCATCTACCTTATCAATACGATCCAGCATTGCCTGCGCATCTTTTGCTTTCATATGACTGTCTGCCAGCAAAATGTGCGTGGAATTCATATCAAATTCTTCATCCAGTTTCTGGTTTGCCATGAAGCTTTGCAGATCCTCCGGCAGTGTACCGGCCAGATCATAATAAACTTCCGCATTTTTCTGTCCGTAAATAGCCGGAAGCAGAAGTACTGCAAAGATCAGCAGAAAAACAGGGAAACGTTTTATCACAAAGCCGGACAATTTTCCAATATCCGGAAGGATTGCTTTGTGTCTCGTTTTTTCCAGTGGTTTATCAAAAATCAGAATCATGGACGGCAGGATCGTAACACATCCGATCACACCGAATACAACACCTTTTGCCATAACGATTCCCAGATCCATACCCAGTTTGAAACTCATGAAACACAGAGCAATAAATCCGGCCACCGTCGTAACAGAACTTCCCACAACAGAGGTAACGGTCTGGGCAATGGCATGTGCCATGGCATTTTTATGATCCTCCGCAAATATTTTCTTCTGATTCTCATAACTGTGCCACAGAAAAATCGAATAATCCATGGTCACACCGAGCTGCAGCACCGCACTCAACGCCTTGGTCACATAGGATATCTCTCCCATAAACACATTTGTTCCCAGGTTATATATGATTGCCATACCGATACTCAGCAGGAAAAAGATCGGAATCAGGAACGAATCCATGGTCAATGACAATACCACCAGCGACAGGATCACCGCCAGCAGTACATACACCGGAACTTCCTTGTCAGACAGATCCCGGATATCCGTAACAACCGCTGACATACCACTCAGGAAACACTGTTCATTGGAAATGGCACGAATCTGCTCCACCGCTTCCATTGTCTCATCCGCCGACATTGTCGTGTCATACATGATAAACATCAGTGTACCTTCATCGCTGAGAAATACTTTCTGCATCTTTTCCGGCAGCATATCTGTCGGAATACTGATATCTGCTACGCTGTCATACCAGAGCACTGTCTTGACATGATCCACATCTTCGATTTTTGCCTTCAGGGCACTGATCTCTTTATTCGACATGCCATCAACCACAAAGGTTGAAAACGCTCCTGTTCCAAATTCATCTACTAGGATATCCTGGCCTTTCATCGTCTCGATATTCTCCGGCAGATAGGAAAGAATATCATAATTCACTCTTGTGTGCAGATAGCCAAGCACGGAAGGGATCAACAGCAGGATTGCTGCAATAAATATGATGATCCGCGACTTGACTACACCTTTTCCAAATTTCAGCATCTTTTCTCATCTCTTTCTATTCTATATTTTACAACTATATCAGCACCTCATAGGCAGGTGCCTGTTCGTTGTAATAGAATAGAAAAAAAGATTGGATAATAAAATATCCAATCTTTTTTGAGTGTATCACTTTTATATTCATTTTCTTATATATGCATACATTTTGTATACATATACGTTTTTTTGTATATGAGTAAAATACGCATATGTGTTATTTGTATTTATACTACTTACATTACCTGATTATCAGCAAACTGCGCAACTTACCAAAAGCAGTTTCACATACCTCCCATTCTAATTTCAAGAATGCCGGCGGCTATATCAGATAGGCGATTGAATCCCACCTTTAAATATCTGCCAGCACATCTGCCAGAGAACGTGTGATCATAAAACCATATACCTCCACCAGCTCTTCCGGTGAAATCTCCATACCACTCTCAATCCAGGTCATCATGATATACGTCATCGTCTGGGAATAATAAGCCGCAATCCGCTCCGGGGTAAGCCACTGGTTTTTCGGAACTTTTCCTTTCATCTTCTCCTCAATCATGCCGGTAAGAAGGGAACGGATGCCGATCTCCACCATCTCCCGGAAGGAATTCTGGCCTTCCATCCTTCCGACACACATGTAAAAATCTTTTTCTTTCTGCATCTTGGAGAAAATAATCTGCATCGCCTCATTGATCATACCATTTTCCACCAACGGCTGAATCGGAAGAAGGATATCCTGAACCAAAATCCACTCCAGCAAACCATATTTGTCACTGAAATGGTGATAAAACGTCGGCCGGATCACTCCTGCCCCATCCGTAATCTGTTTGATCGTAATCTTTTCCACCGGCTGTTCACATGCCAGCTTCTTAAAACTCTGTGCCAAAGATACATTCACCGGTAGTTTCTGTCCGTCATTCATGTTAAATTCCCCCATACATTCAAGTCGAACGCACGTGAGACTTGGTGCGTGATTCTGGTCAGCGAAAGCTGACATATTCTTCTCAGAATCACTGCACATCCTCGCGGAGCGTTTATCTCAGTCGGAGATTGAACTCCCACTGAGAAAGATTTGTTATTACTCACCACTTGCAGAAGTGGGAGTCTCAACTCAGACTGAGATAAAATTGTTTTCAATAAAATTCTATAATAAAAATCATTTGTCTCTATTTTCTATTATGCAACACCTGGTGATTTTTACTCAGACAAGGATTTGCAAAAATATTTATCCACTCTATAAAACAGACCAATCGTTACTACTGCCACCAGTAACAGAAAAATTATCACGACCGGCATAGCATACTCCTGTGGAAGTACAACTGCAATCACTCCGGAAATGGCAATTCCTGCTGCCAGCAGTAAAACCGGTTTTCCAAGCTGTTTTGCGTATCCTGCTTTATCCTTTGTTCTGTCAAACACCTTACCATGAACAAAAGTATAATTTCCTTTCAGCAAAGAAATTCCCAAACATAACATAATAACAGCAATACACCATGTCGTAATACTAAATCCAATCATAACCAGCCACCACTTCTCATAAATTTTAATTACACTATACTACTATTAATGCCTGTAATCAAGCGCAAGCCTCTTTGCGGTGGCTTAGCTTTTCCCTCTGGCTCAGAATCTAAAAACAGCTCAGTGGTGGTTTTGTCACCAATGCAGATACATTTTTGTTTCTATGAAAATCTGCACATGCAATAGAATATTTCATAACTGATATGCATGTGTGGCACGCAGTGCCGTCGCGTGAAGAGCTAATTATTTCACTGTGTAAATAACGAAAACGAAGAATCCTGTCAGGGGCAGCGATTAAGTGACACGACTGAGTTTTGCGAGTTTTGTGCGAGCGGGAACGAC
>ENA-OURQ01002596-OURQ01002596.1-human-gut-metagenome-genome-assembly--contig:-NODE-2596-length-13236-cov-2.241863_pt1 | contig 13236 bp, 17 predicted proteins | sample MGYA00242105_ERZ508999 | MGnify/ENA primary metagenome ERZ508999 (study PRJEB26280, sample SAMEA2338771) | human gut metagenome | biome: human gut; feature: human-associated habitat; material: faeces...
ACCTCTCCTCAAGGAAAGGTTTTTTGTATGGCTCCCATTGAGGGGAGCTGTCGACGCAGTCGACTGTGGGGTGGTTATCTATCTTTTCCACTTTTCAGACAACATATCAATCTGGTCTGCGAACTTTGCCAAATCTTTATTGGCCATTCCCTCACAACTTCTTGCAACTGCAAGCAATCTTTCCGCCGCGGCAATAAGTCTGCCGAATACAGTCGCAGCACGTTTTGTAGTTTTCTTTTTCTGCACGCGTATGCCGTACGTCTGTACAACAACTTCGCCTGTAAGCAAATCGTAACAAGTACCGCTGTATGGTGCAACAGAATTATAGCCGTATTCATTTCTGATACAATCGGTAAATTCATCGCAAGACTTTTCCTCGCCATGATTAACAAAAACAATTTCAGGCTTTTTCTTAAATGTTTTAAGCCACTTTATAAGACCGTTCTTGTCTGCATGTCCGCTTATTCCGTCAAGCATTTTAATTTCGGCATTTACTTCTATATCCTCACCAAACAATTTTACATTCTTAATACCGTCACACAACATTCTGCCGAGCGTTCCCTCTGCCTGATAGCCGACAAACAAAATCAAACATTCTCTTCGCCACAAATTGTGTTTTAAGTGATGCCGTATTCTTCCCGCCTCACACATACCGCTTGACGATATTATAACTTTCGGCTTTTCGTCAAAATTAATTGCAACAGACTCATCAGTTGAAACGGCAAGTTTTAATCCGCTGAATGTAAGCGGATTTATACCGCTGTCCACCAACGCTCTCGCTTCTTCGTCCAGACATTTTACGTCACACTGTAAAAATATCGCGGTAGCCTCATTCGCCAAAGGACTGTCCACGTACACAGAAAAATCACCGTAACCTTTTACAAGATTTTGTTCTTTAATCTGACGTATATAGTATAAAAGCTCTTGCGTTCTGCCTACAGCAAATGACGGTATAACAACATTTCCGCCCCTGTCAAATGTTCTCTGAAATTCCCCCGCAAGCAATGTTATATAATCAGGTACTTCCGTATGAAATCTGTTTCCGTAGGTGGACTCTATAACAAGATAATCGGTATCGTCCGTATCATAAATCGGAGTCGGGTCTTTTATAATCGGTTGATTTGTATTTCCCACGTCACCGCTGAAAACTGTTTTCTTTGTAATACCGCTTTCTGTTATCCAAATTTCTATACAAGACGAGCCGAGCAAGTGACCTATATCGTGAAATCTTATTTCGACATTTTCCAAAATTCTTATTTTCTCATCATAATTACACGGACGGAATTGCTGAAGCACACCGATAGTATCGTCCATATCATAAATCGGAACATATTCTTCCCTGCCGGCACGCTTTGCTTTTCTGTTTCGCCATTTCGCCTCAGTTTCTTGAATATGCGCACTGTCCGGCAACATTATTTCGCATAAATCAGATGTTTCATTCGTCGCGTAAATTTTACCGCGAAAACCATTTTTGTAAAGTAACGGCAAATTGCCCGAATGGTCAATATGTGCATGAGTAAGCAATACACATTCAATATCATTTGGATTTACGGGGATTTCTTGATTTTCAAATATATCAGCACCTTGTTCCATTCCGCAGTCAACAAGAATATTTTTTCCGTTCGTTTCTATTAGCGTACAACTGCCCGTAACTTCGTGTGCCGCACCTAAAAATGTGATTTTCATACTAACGCACTTCCTTTCTATTTTATTTATACCACCAATTTCGGCTTTAGTAACAAATAAATTGTATTTTTTATGTTTTAATGTATAATATTTTTGAGGTGTTTGGTATAAAAAAAGAGCTTTAAAGCTCTTTTTTTATTTCCTTGAGTAAAGTAGTGCAACCTTCAAGTACATCATTGTATGTCACATCAAAATCACCTGTGTACCATGGATCCGCAATATCTCTCGGATTGTCGGACCAATCAAGTAAAAGGTGTATTTTGTTTTCGGTATCATTCGGTAACATACGTTTCATATTGCGTAAATTGTAACTGTCCATACCGATAATGTAGTCATATTTGGCATAGTCGGATTTTTTTAATTGAACCGCATATTTTCCGTCAACGGAAATACCGAATTCCGCAAGCTTTTTGCGCGTACCATAATGTACACCGTTCCCGATTTCCTCTGTACTCGTCGCCGCAGACGCTATGTAAAACTCATCACTAAGCCCTGCCTTTTTAACTAAATCTTTCATCACAAACTCCGCCATCGGCGACCTGCATATATTGCCGTGGCAGACAAATAGTATCTTTATCATTTTTCAAGTGCCTCCTAAAATGCTAAGTTTTGCCCTGATTTGCCCCGATTTACCGAGCATATCAGAGAGGTTATTTTGCCCCAAACTCTGTCACCAAAATCCGAAACGGGGCAAAATACGGCAAATTGATGCAACGGTTAGTAGTAAAAACGTAGTAGAAATTGGGGTGGTTACTACTGAGGGATTTATTCTTGTTTTTTGTCCAATAAACCGGAAGTTATCAATACGGTTATCTCAAATAAAATCAGTCTTTTTGTTGTTCAAGAATTGATTTGTAATAATTCCCAAAAACTGCGAGCGCATCAATAATCGGTAGCATCTTTCGTCCAAGTTCTGTCAGTCCATACTCAACTCTTGGAGGCAATTCGTGATAATCATGTCTATAAACAAGACCATCGTCAATCATTTGCCGCAAACTGTCGGTCAACACTTTTTGCGAAATTCCATCCAAATCTCTTTGAAGTTCATTAAATCTCCACGGACGTGTTTTGAGGTTACGAATAATAAGAAGTTTCCACTTTCCTCCGATTAAGTCTACTGCCGTTGCCACCGGACAAGGCGGTAATTCGTCTTTTGTTTTCATTTTCTTTATCACCTCACGAGCATATTATATCACACATTTTGAAACTGGTATACAGTTATAAAAAAGTGCGTACTTGTTTTTTAATATACACCATGATAAAATATAGCAAAGCAAAAAGAAATTGCTAAAACTTATTGGAGGTGCATACCATGCAAAACTATACTAAAACAAACATCGGAAACGAAGGCAGAACAGAACTTCACGAAAATCTTTCTTTGACCGGTGCAGAGGTCAGTATCAATCAGCTACCGGCAGGTGAGGCTGTTCCATTTGTTCATTCTCACAAGAACAACGAAGAAATCTACGGAATACTTTCCGGCAAAGGTAAAGCCGTAATCGATAGTGAAGAAATTGAGCTTACAACAGGAGATTGGCTGAAAATTGCTCCTGCAGCAAAACGACAGTTTTTCGCATCAAAAGATTTGGGAATTACTTATGTCTGCATTCAAGTAAAAGAAAATTCACTTGACGGTTTTACTGCCGACGACGCCGTTTTGTATTAAGTTTATTACTTAAAATCAAGAAGTACAGTTAAGGAGTGTTCCAAAACTGTGCTTCTTATTTATTTTCGAAATGTCCTCTGTAAATTCTGATTTATCTATTTAAATAATTATACCACACCCCACACATAATATCAATTCACAATACCGACAAAATATAACAAAAAACCGTAAAAAACAGCACCCAAGCCATAGCCTGAGTGCCGTCTATGCATCATTATCATATAACCCTAAACATCTTCTGAGTTACCGATTTTCTTCCTGTATTCTTATCAAGTTCGTTTCTTGCATTATTCAAATCCTCCATACGTTTTAGTTCGTCCTCGGCATCTTCAAGACCGAGATGTGTATAAGTGTTTAGTGTTACGCCTATGTCGCTATGCCCCATAAGGTACTGCAATGTCTTTGGGTTCATTCCTGATTTCGCCATGTTACTGCAATAGGTATGTCTGCAAACGTGCGGCGTAATATTCGGTATCTGTATACGGTAAATATCGTTGTATCGCTGGACCATATGGTTAAAACGATGTTCCCAATGCATTGCTACGAGCGGATTGTTATCTTTATCATAAAACAAAAATCCGGCATATCCGTCAATCATTTTTTCTCTTTGCTGCGGTTCTCTGTCCTCGATAATGGCTTGAAAACACTTTGCCACTTCCTCTGTAATTGGAAGTTTTCTTGTTCCGCCATTGGTTTTCGTTGATTCAATTACATATTGCATATCTGAGGTTCTCTGAAGCTGATGGTCAATATTTACAATTCGGTTCTTTAAATCAATATCTTTGAGTGTCAAACCGCAGAATTCCGATATTCTCATTCCTGTATGGAATAGGATATAAACCACCTCATAATACTTACAATAGCAGTTATCATCATGCACAAATTTCAAAAACTGCCGCATTTGCTCTCTTGTTATTGCAGTTCGTGTATGTGAATCATTCACCACAACTCCGGCAAGCTGAAATTCAAATGGATTCTTATTTAAAATATCATCATCAACAGCCATCTGAAATGCAGGTCTAAGAACTCCGCGTACCGACTTGACTGTACTGTAACCTTTGCCGTCACTCTGCATTTTAATAAGGAAAAGTTTTGCATCCGATGTTTTAACGTCTGCTATTTTCGCCTCACTAAATTCCTCTTTTTTCAAGATATTCTTCACAAAGTTATAGTTTGCAACTGTACTGTGTTTCGCCCCTGTTTTTGTGGATAGGTATCGTTCTACAAGTTCGTTCACTGTTATATTTCTTTTCATCGGATCTAACTGTGATTCCAAATCGTATCCTATCTGCTTTTCAAGTTCCCTCAGTGAAAGACACGGTTTCTTTCCGGCAGGTAATTTGTCCGTAGGCTCAAGTTTCCAACTGTACACAAAATGCGGTTTGCCTGCTATATGATACTTAAACTGATATTTTCCGTCTGCTCTCATTGACTCACCCGCTCTCAAAACTCTATGTTTTGAATCACGTCTTATTCTTCCTCTGATTCCCATTATCTGCACCTCCTAAGTTCCGGATGTTTTAAGATATACTTCTCAAATGCCGTTCTGATAATCAATCTTCGACTGCCATAGAAAACGATAAAATCATGAACCGTTTTTTCTCTGATAAGAGAATGAAACTTTCTTTGACTGAGGTTGAAATATTCAATTGTTTCTGACAGATTTAATAAATCCTTTTTCTCTGCTGTTGCTCTCTGCATAAAATTTCTTCCTTTCTGTTCTTTAATTTTTACTTTTAGTTTGATTATAAGCTTTATTAAGCTTGCATTATATATCACTCTAAAAGCTCATAAAGTCAACTACTTACGGCAAATAAAATAAATTTATATCGTAGGAATTCGGCAGAGATGTTCCTCAAATTTAGGACGTATTATTAAATATCTGTTGCCGCTGTAAATAGAGAATACTCCGATATTATCTTCCGCCAGTCTGCGGATTTTTTTGACTCCGATATTGGAATATACTTGCTTCTCTTATGGTAAGCATATATTTTTCTCCGAGTGTTATAGGTACATTTTTCTCTTCATTCATTGCAATCACCTCTGTTATTTATATATTGCGGTTCTCAAATAATAAAAATAATGCCCGTTAAGAAAATCAATCTCTAACGGGCATAAACTCAACTATTCACTTTTACCGTCCCATCTGTTTTCATATACTCCTGCTCTGTCATTTATAACAAAAACTCTCAGAAGTTCATCAGTCAAGCCCAGACAGCCGTTTTCATCACCTTTAAGAAATCCCTTATCCATCATTTTCTGAACAGTAGGTTTTGCCCATTCAGGCATATTGTCATCAACATAATTGTAAATCATTTTACTGTTCAGTTTATTTACATCAGCCTGTAATTTTGCTATTTCTGCTTTCAACTCCGTATATTCCTTACTCATAATTTCTTCCTCGCTTTCTGCCGTTTCATAATCCGGTCTGCAGAACTTCGTCCCCGCAAGATTGCTGATATAATATCCTTTTCTGCAGACACCGCCGCCGTTTGCAACAACCGCACTTCCGGCTGACGTATTTCCCTCAACAGTAGTGAAATAATCACCGTCCACGCCGGTTACAATTCCCGTATGCGTAAATACCCCATTATGATTAAATATAACAATATCGCCCCTTTTCGGATTTGCGTACAATTTAAAAAGTCCCGACATTGTCGGACAATATACATACGGATAATGCTTCAATAATTGATGTGCCTTATCCACTCCGAAAACCTTGGTAAAGCACCATGTAACAAACACCGCACACCACGGCTGTCCTTGATATTCGTTTTTTATATCACGCCAATACTTAGTATAATTGTTCATACCGGCATTCGCTGTTTTATCATCAAGCTGTGAATTACTTGACTTTTCCAAATAGCCGACTTCATTATCAGCGGTCTGAATCAATTTATCTATTGCAGTCATCTCTTACTCCTTGTCACTGTTAGGTGTATCGTATGTCAATGCACGTTTGCTGTCTGTAAATCCTGTTGTTGTAGGATCTGTAATTGCGTTATATACACTGACAATTACAAGGCTCAAAATGTACGGGCTTGAAACCGCCTTTATAAGTACTTCCCCCAATACCGACCACGAGCTTAAATCCTCGGCTGTAAGTCCAAGATATGCCAGTATCGGCATAATTACAGACAACAATATCTGTGCCCAAAACATAGGATTTCTCATTCGTACTTTCCAGTTAATCATTTTACATATCCCCCTTCAGTTCATCAATTTGGTGCTGCTGAGATTTAAGTGTATTTTCCGCAATAGCCACTCGTTCAACAACACTGTTGTGTTTTTCTACTTTGCGTTCAAGCTGTTCAATTCTGTACAGTGTCTTATTGTTTGAAACAATACCTGCAATAATAGAACCGCCGAGCGTTCCTACAAGCGACAAAATCGCCACAACAACCGTACTTTCCATAGTCAGTACCCCCTTATCAGTTATTTTCTAATTTTTCTACTCTTTCAAACAGGTCTTTTATCGTATTAAATATATCACTCCTTCCTATACAAATCGGCTTTCCGTCTATATAGATATATTCCGCTATATCTCCGTCTTCTGCCACTATATATACGGTTCTTTCGTCATCACTTTCATTTCCCGATTTTGATGTTATGCTTATATTGTCAATCCCCATTTCAACGCTATTTACATAAGAATAAATCTCAAGTCCCGTAACCTTACTTGCAGACTTATCATAAAAATCAATCTCACCGCTTAATTTTGCTGATTCATTATTGTTTGTAATGCAATATGATACCGTTTTTGACTCGTAATTGACTTCTATTCGACTATGAACCCAACAGTTAAAAAAGTTGTCTTTCCACGTCAAGTCACTGTTTATGTAATAATACTTTCCGTCTTTTGTGCCTTGCGAAAAAACAACTCCCGTACTGTCATACGAACCTCTGCTTGATTCTCCCGGACGCTGTGCCAAATCAGACAGTCCTATATACCAGCGGTCGGTATTTATTTTCGTATCAAACTCAATTATCAGTTCTTTTGCATTTGCCGTATATTTTGAAAAGTCCAGATAAGCAAAAGCATACATATTTGCAGCATTTGAACCGGTTACAATTTTTTGATACTTGTTGCCGTCACTTTCTTCCGCAACCGAAACGGTACATCGATTTATCGCATTAAATTTTGAAACACCGTCTGAAAATCCAAATTCAGCAGACATTGACGGCAGTACGCCTACAACTTTTTTCTTCAGATACCCTTCTGTTTCAAGCATAGCCACATCAGCCTTGCCGTTCCAATTTTGCTTGTCACCGGCAGTAACGTGAGTTTCATCACTGCTGATATGGTTATTCACTATATCCTCAAGTGAATCTAAATCTTCGCCTTTTGCCAATCGTATATCTTTCGGCATATTTTATCACCCCACGCTATTCCTTTACAAAATGATCTTTAGGGTTATAATAAATATAATTGTTATCCGTACTCCAATCATTCCAAGAAAGCTTATTCACAATACCGCTACTGATACTCCATAAATATCTATGGCGTCCGTATACCGTTCCATCCGGATAGATTACAGCCTGAACATTATATATCTCACTTTCGTCACCGGATTCGGCTGCCCACGACACTAAAAATACGGGTGCATTCGATTTATTCGGCAGTTGAGCGTTATTTCCTACCTGCACTATATCAGTCTTATATGTACCGTTTTGATACTGACTGTATGTAATTCCGAAACTGTCAATATTACTGCAAGTGCTGATATTATCTTTATCAAACAACAGCATAGCATAAGTGCTGTCCAATGTTGAAGATACCAGTTCTGAAATCTTTTTGTCCACTGCTTGCACCAAGTTCTGCACAAATGCAGTTGTTGCTATTCTCGTTGAAATATCAGATGACGGCGGAGTCGGAGATTTCGGTGTACCCGTAAAACTTGGTGAATTTTTATCCGCTTTGCCTGACAATGCCGTCTGTATGCCTTGTATCAGTCCCTGCACAAAAGCCGTAGTGGCAATCTGCGTAGAATTTGTACTGCTTGACGCAGTCGGTGCTGTTGGTGTACCTGTAAAACTCGGTGAATTTTTATCTGCCTTAGCAGACTCCAAAGTTTTAATAAGTGCGTCAATATTTACAAAATTCTCATTGAGCACCTCTACATTAATAGTGTCGGACGGTGCCGGCAGTTTAAAATTATGATTTGATGTGTATTTCATTTTTCGCGCCTCCTTATAAAAAATGTGCATATGGCTTATTATCTTTAAATACCACATATGCGTTTGCTCCGTTTTCTCTTAAATATACCTCATTGTTTTCTACATACAGCCACGTTCTGCCGTCATAATCTTTAACACCTCCCCATGTAAATATTTTTGCATTGCCCCATGTCCCGAGTTTTTTCTGTACTTCGCTCCAAGTATTGCTTTGGAACTCATAATTCACTTGAAGATGTGCGGGCTTAACTTCATCCACCGCTGATTTTATTTGTTCAAAATTATACGGCACTCCTTTACGTCCGCTAAATCTAACAGCCACTGTGTAATTTTTATAATCCTCGGTTATTGTACAGCCTGTCCTGTCATACATTAAAATAAGCTGTTCAAGTTCCGATTTTGTCAGAAGATTATTTCCTTGCAGTCTTGCAATTACTCTCGCTCGCTTAGTTTCATTATCTGCCGTAATTTCAGACAGTCCTACGTCTTTTTCATGCAGCAGAAAACTGTCCGTGGTAGTAATAAACAGACGCTTATCTTCATCAGAAATATCTTCCGAAACTTTATCAAGTATTGTTTGAACGACACTGTAAAAATCCTTTACCGTCTTTGATTTTCTGTAGTAATTCGGAAGTCTGTCAATCATTTCAACACCACGCTTTCAAGCACCGGTACCGCTCCGTCCGCTATTTTGATATTTTCTGTTCCGCTGTTGACCTTTAAATCCGTATAATCCTCAACACCCGATATTGATAATATAAGACTGCCGATTTTGGCATATGATATATATTCCTTTTTTATTGCCTCTCCCGACAAATAGTCCTTTAATACATTTTCAACTGTTGTCTGTATGTTTGATGTATTATCAGCTGTCAGACTAACTGATATATTTATCATAACGGGTGACGCACTGACCACTGTAACTTCTGCACCGATTGGTCTGTTTTCCTCAATGTGCTCTTTCACTTTTGAAATAAGTTCACTGTCTGCGGGACGGTTATCTGCATCTACAATTACTACTTTTACTGTTCCCGCTCCGTTCCAAAGCGGTATTACTTTTACATCTCCCACTCCGCTTACTTCTTTTGCCCATTCAATATAATGATATTTATTTCCGCTGACATTCGGACGTGACACTTTTTCAATGTATCGTTCCAATAAGTCTGCATCGCTCTCTGCATCATAACCGCCTGTAAAATCCGTTATATTCTGAACGGCTGTAATTCCGGGAAGTGTTATAGGAAATCGATTTATATCTCCTTTTTTCACATTGCCTGCACTTCCCGAAACAGTGCAAGTCGCACCGACTTCAACAGAACCGTTTTCAGTAATGCTCACTGTTTCATTAACTTCAAACAGGACATTATCCGCCGCAACCTTTGCACCTTTCAAAATCACCTCACCTCGGTTTCCGCTGATTAGCAGTGTACCTTTTGAATAAGTGGCTGTTTTACGAACTATATTCTGCTCAGCTGTCTTGCGGTCAAGGTATTCTCCCTCTGCCGTCACGGCAAATGTGTTTTCTGACAGTCTGCTTATCCTTTTCTGCAACAGATATATTTGTTCTGCCACCGGATAAAGAAGGTCATAAAAAAACGAGCCGACCGAAATATCATATTCTTCCGGCACGCTCGACAGCATATATTCAATTATTTCATCAAGTGTCATATGGTGTACACCTCCGCACTTTCTCCATAAGCTGTGTTCAATGTGAAAGATATTTTAAGTGTCGCTCCGACTTTCTCCGCAGAAAAACCGCTCATACTATAAATATCCTCGTTCCGCAAAAGTGCTGTTTCTATTTCTCTGCGAAGTTCCGATTCTGCGAAATCAAAGTTATATGATTTTCCTATCACCAAATCTTCAATATTTGCACCGTATTGTTTGTCTTTGTATATGGAGTATCTGTAAAGCTGTGTACGCATACATTTTTGTATCCATAACTTAAGAGCATTAATGCCCGATAAAATGACGGGATTACCGTCTTTCATAACAAATTCACCGTTACTGAAATCAAAATCAAATGTCTTTTTCATTATTCGGTTACTCCTATCACAACAAACTTGTTGTCGTTGTCATACGGCAATAAAACTACTTCTTTTCCAAGGTATTTGTATTCCGTATGATTGTCCCTCTCTTGTGTTTCATAAATATCAAAGACCGATTTTATATCACTGTCATCAAGTAAAATATTGTTTCCAAGCTGTATTACAAGTTTCGGCAGAGATATAATTCTGCCGAACATCGGTGTATATGATGACGGATTGTCTCTTGCTTTTATGTGCCTCGCTAAATCCGTAACTCCACTCATATCATTGTTCCTTTCCACGAAAAAAAGCGACTACCTAAGTAATCGCTTTATATTTTAATCTTCTTTTTCTGATTCTTCAATTAAGTCCTCAGCTTTTTTGCATCCGCCTTCTACCCATTCTTCAAATTCAGACTGTACTCGCACAGTCTGATTAATTTGTTCTTCCACCTTTTACACCCACTTTATTTTTATCATTATAAATACCTTATACTATTTGCTGTATTTTTCTACAACCTCATTGAGACATCTCTCGCTCTCTTCATGTGTATATTCTTTTTCAATTCATATATATCATCACATTTTAGATTGCCTTTCTTTTGCAAGCTTTTCAAAACACTATCATTTTTTTCGATTATCGTACAGCTATGAAATGGTGCAATAGCAATCACCTTATAACAATTATCTATAAACCGTTCTTGAACCATTAAATCATTTATTTCATGTACAATACCTTCATATCGTATATATCCGCTTGCAATTTTATTATAAGGGACAATATCTTTATTTTCAATAACTGCAACATGTTCATACTCTTTTCCTTTAATTACATATGGTAATGATTCATCTACTTCTAATAATAAAATGTCATCATAAATATCATCTGTTATCAGTCCCCAAACGCATCTAATATTTAATTGTCTACTATCCATAAGAAAGTCATCATTTTCTATCTTAATTATTGATGATATTGGATTATTTCCTATTCCTGTATTAAACTCTAATGAGTTATTGTATTGTTGACTAAAAACACTTTTAAACAGTTCACAAATAACTTCCTTATTATCAATTGCAAATGCTTGCTTGTAGAATTCAGGAACCACTGATAGCACAGCATTATGAAATTTATACATATCTTCAAAAGGGTCAATTTCTTTTATTTTTGATTTTTCTTCATTGATAAATGTACTTATTTCACTTATTGATTGAAAACGTTCAACGGGATTGTTCCTTAGACATGTGTCAATAATAATATCATAGATATATGCATTTTTCCAATTATATTTTTGTGAAATATGTTCTGCACCAGTACCACGATTTACATTTCCAAAAACATACCAATACATAATCTGAGCCATTGAATATATATCTGCTGCTTGTGTAACTTCATACTGATTACTTATTTGTTCCGGTGCCGAAAATTCTATATTAGCTAAACGTTCTCCTTTTTTTGTTTCATTATCTATTGGAAAATTATTCTTTTCAAAATGTGCAATTCCGAAATCAGTAAGTACAAATTTTTCTTTTTCATCCACCAATATATTTTCTGGCTTGATATCTCGATGTATAATTCCTTGTTTATGAATCGAATCTAATGTTGAAAAAAGAAATTCTACCAGACATTTAAATTCTTCCTCATTTACTTCACTCTTTTTCTCTTTATACTTTTTTAAATTTTTTGAATATTTAGACATTATGATGTAAGGCACTATAATCCCATCTCTAATTTTCAACTCATCATAATGTATCATATTAACAACATTACACAATTCATTTTTTAGATAATTTGTATTAAAGTATTCTGATTTAAATCTTGTTATTTTTCTTTTAGAATCTGATATTAAAAATTTAACCGCAACCTCTTTTCCATTTATCTTTGCTAAATATACTAATCCATTTCCACCTTGTCCAATTCTATTGCTTTTATTAAATTCTAAGGTTCCAAAAGTACTTTGTATACCTTTATGTTCTTCTATATATTTTATAAAATCTCTCTCTATTTCTTCTATATCCATTATCTAAACCTCATCTATAATTCTATGATATTTCGACTACATACACTTTATTTCAATCATTCTATCAACCTATAAATGCAATTAAGACCACTACAATATGAGTATTATTTCGATAGAATCACCTTTTGTTAGTTTTCCATAAAAAAATTCAATACCAATCTCTCTCAGATACCAATATATTATCTAAAGTTCTTTTATAATAAAGAAACTTGACTCAATTAATAAACAACTATAATTAGAATACCATAAAATTCATTTTAAATCAACTGTTCATTCAAGTTTACTCAACTCCAGTTTATCAAAATGCCAGCCGTCTTTATAACTGTGACTTGTGCTTTCAATTACATACTTTACACCGTCTACCGATATAACTTCTCCGGCTCTGGTATAGCTGTCATATTTCTCTACTATTTCAAACGAAAAAGTTTCATTCACCTTTGCATTTTCGTTAAGTTCGCGTTTTGCAACTGTATCGGCATTTTCTTTTTCGGTATCTATCTTAACTATTTTCTGCAAAAAGCCATATTTATCAATAAGGTCACGGTTCTGCAAAACCATCAATTCCTTATACACATTATCCTTTTCAGAGGTTATTTTAATAGAGTTGTACATCTCCTCAATAGACGTGCTATGGCTTACATTGTCTCTATAATCAATCGAATATC
>ENA-OURQ01002602-OURQ01002602.1-human-gut-metagenome-genome-assembly--contig:-NODE-2602-length-13220-cov-2.320623_pt1 | contig 13220 bp, 7 predicted proteins | sample MGYA00242105_ERZ508999 | MGnify/ENA primary metagenome ERZ508999 (study PRJEB26280, sample SAMEA2338771) | human gut metagenome | biome: human gut; feature: human-associated habitat; material: faeces...
GATGGGGGGATTGAAAAATAAATGTAAAACAAACGAGTTATGGTGGAGAAGGCCAAAAAATCAAAAGCGTCAAAAGATCAGACTGCTACAGATATAAATTTCAAATTCAAGAGTATTCGCACAAGTTGTAGCGAGGTAATTGATTTTACCGGAAACAAGCATTATCGTACGGTTTTCCGCTTGAACGAGGTCGAAACTTTGTTCGTGGACACGGAAGTGATAAATAAACAGTTTGATGAAAAAGCTTGGGATGCGGAGATTGTGGCGGCTTTGATATATATGCATGGAGAGCAACCTGTACTGGTGGCACAAAAAGGAGGAAAAGTTACCATCCCCGAAACGGAGTCTGTTTTTCAATTTTCAACTGCTTTTTCTGTCGAGGACTTTACAGACTTTAGGTTTCAAGAAGGAGCTTATCGGGTACAAGTGATGATAAACGGGCAAGCCGGGGTGTCGGATGAAATCCATTTGTTGGAACCGCATGATTTGTTCCGGGATTATTTTCAATTGTTGGATATTGGGTTTGACAAATGCGTGGAGGAAGCTCCTGATGTGCAGCGTCCTCACTCGTATCAGGCCTTTGCAGCCAAAGGATTGGAAGACGTTCGGTTCTATCTGGTGGCGGAGAATTTTTTATCGGGTGAATGGACGTATGAATTTTTGATTAACGTGTTTGACGCTAACGGAATACTAAAAGCTAATCGAGTAGCTAAAGGAAATTATTACATTCCGAATCGGGAAGGAAAGCGTTTGCTTTGTTTTGCCTTGGATTTAGGGGCAGGATTGAGTAATTTTTGGGAAGAAGGGAAATATAGGGTTGAAGTATTGTGTTTTGATCAGCCTGTGATTCAATTGGAGTTTTCGATCGGGGAACAGGATTTACCTTACAATTTTACCGACGAAATTGCCGGAATCAACGGGCAGGTACATGAAGTGGCGGGAGAACCTTCAACTCCACAAGATAAGGAAGAGGCTCTATCCCGATTGTATCAGTTAGTGGGATTGCGTAAAGTGAAAGAGGAAATTACCCGGATGTACGAGTTGGCAGAATTCGTGAAAATGCGACAAGAGAACGGTTTTAACGATAAACTTCCGGTATTGAATATGATCCTTATGGGGAATCCGGGAACAGGTAAACATTTGGTTACCGAGATCACGGGAGAGATGTTTTACCGTTTGGGAGTACTGTCAAACGGTAAAGTGCATCGGTATAAGAGAGAGGATTTTACCCGTCCGGGAATGGCTGCGGAAGAACAGTTGATTCGGGAGGCTATCACGAAGAGCATCGGAGGTATTCTGTTGATTGAGGATGCAGATGAATTGTACCCGACAAATGACCCGAATGATCCGGCCATGCGTATTTTTAGCGTGTTGTTGGGAATTTTAGAGCAGGAACAACCTTCTTTGTTGGTTGTCATGGCGGGCGATGTAATGGCATTGCAGGCTATTACAGAAGGAATTCCCGGTGTGAAGAAATGTTTCCCTTACCAATTTGTATTTGATGATTATTCGGCAGAGGAATTGATGGAAATTACTCATCAAATGTTGGAGAAACGACAATTTAAGTTTACCCTGGAGGCAGAGGATAAGTTTTCCGATATGTTGAAGGATTGTTGTTCCGTGAGGGAATCTGGTTTTTCCAATGGCAGGTTTATAGAAGAGCGACTGGATGATGCCTTGACACGGATGGCCAAGCGATTGATGGTAAATCACAAGGGTACACATACAAAGGAAGATATGATGTTGATTCAGGTGGGAGACATCGAAACGCTGGAACAACCGGATCCTAGTAAATCCGTTGATGCATTGAATGATATGATTGGATCTAAAGAGTTAAAAAACAGCTTGATTAGCTATATTAATTATATCTATTTTATTCGGGAAAGACAAAAGCATGGTTACGCAGATGTGATTCCTCCTTTGCATATGCTGTTCACCGGGAACCGAGGGACTGGGAAAACGACTGTGGCCCGAATGCTTGGGGAGATATTCGAGTCGGCCGGGATTCTGGAAAGTTCTATGGTGACCGTCAGGAGTAGGGGTGAAATTATCGGTGATGGTTCCATTCCTCCACAACAGATTGCCATGTATATTTTCGAACAGGCAAGAGGGGGTATTCTTTTCTTGGAAGATGCTCACACCTTGTTTCAAGATAATGTGGGGGCTGCGGCATTGAGTGTCATTTTCGGGCAATTGTCACCTACCGATAATGGAGATACCATTGTTATATTGAGTGGTGACCCGGAAGCGATGGATAAAGCTCTGGCCGGAAATCCGAGAGTGAAGTCTCTTTTCCCGTATCATTTCCATTTTTCCGATTACACGCCGGAAGAGTTATTGGAGATAGCGATTCAGAAGGTGGCAGAGAAGAATTATACCCTGCATCCGAAAGCGAAAGAGGCATTTAAAAACTTGGTATCCCAAGTATGTAACGAGCATGATAAATTCTTTGGAAATGCTTTATTTGTCGAGAAGATGGTGGATAAAGCCATTCACAACCTATCTGCTCGAACCATGAAGATCAGGAAGGAGCGGGAACTTACTCGAAAGGAGATTACGACATTGATGGCCGTGGATATTCCGACGGCAACTTCCGAGCTACCCAATTCTTATAAAGATACTTTCGACGAGAAAGAGATTGCCTCGGCTTTGAAGGATCTGGATCACATGGTGGGACAGACGAAACTCAAAAAACAGATTCATGATTTCGTGGATTTGGCTCGTCATTATAATCAACAAGGGACGAAACTAAATACCCGTGTATCATTACAATGGTGCTTTACCGGGAACTCCGGAATGGGAAAAGGAACAGTTGCTCGGATTATTGCCCGTATTTATAAAGCTATGGGGATTATAGATAAAAGTGAGGTTACAAGTTTTAAAGTAGAACGTTTACTCGGGTTGACCGAGGAAGATGCTATACAAAGTATCGGTATGGCTCTATTACAATCGAAAGGAGGGTTATTTTTCTTCGATGAAGATTCCAGTAGTCTGAATGAAGTTTCCGGTTTCCGGGATCGGGTAAGGGCGATTCTTGTGAATCAGTTGGCAACACAACCGGGGGCTTATAACGTGATCTATGCGAAACAAGATCCTCCCCGTCAGATTATCAACGACGAGGTTGAAAAGGTTTCTGATATGATTAATGTTCTTGTTTTTGAAGATTATACGGCTGATCAGTTAATGGAAATATTGAAACGTGATCTTGCCACGGATAATGCCCGGATGACGAGAATGGCTCAACAACACATGGAACAATTTATATCTTATATTGTCGCGAATAAAAAACGTAGTCATGCCAGTGCCCGGTTAATCAAACTGGTTGCAGAGATGATGATTCGGAATCGGGTACAGCGCTTGGCTCAGAACAAGAAAGCGAATGATGACGTGGATATGAAACATTCGGTCACGAAACAGGACGTTGAAATGTTCACGCCTGCCATGTTGGATAGTATGATATCAGAAAGGAATACAATCGGGTACAAGCAATGAATCGCAGAATACTTCATCTTGCTATTCCTTCTATCGTGTCTAATATTACCGTTCCTTTGTTGGGATTGGTAGATGTGACGATTATGGGACATTTAGGGGCGACAGCTTATATAGGTGCCATTGCGGTGGGTGGATTGTTATTTAATATTCTTTACTGGAATTTCGGTTTCCTACGAATGGGTACCAGTGGGCTGACTTCACAGGCATACGGTCGGAAGGATAAGGAGGCTGAAATACGGGTACTTGTACAGGCGGTGAGTGTCGGTTTGTTTTCAGCCTTGGCCATGCTGATTCTGCAATACCCGATAGAACGACTGGCTTTTCGGCTATTGGACACGAGTGCGGAGGTGGAACAATATGCCGTCACCTATTTTAGAATCTGTATTTGGGGGGCTCCGGCGGTGTTGGCACAATACAGTTTCACTGGGTGGTTTATCGGGATGCAGAATTCTCGTTACCCGATGTATATTGCCATTGTGATGAACGTGATTAATATCGTATGTAGTTCCTGCTTTGTCTTTTTGTTCAAAATGAAGGTGGAAGGAGTGGCTTTGGGGACAGTTGTCGCGCAATATTCGGGGGTGATGATGGCCTTGGGGTTTTGGTATTATAATTATAAAGAATTGCGGGGGCGGATTACATTTAAAGGAAGTCTTCAATTAATTGCCATGCGACGTTTCTTTGCCGTGAACCGGGATATATTTCTTCGGACACTTTGCTTGATTGGGGTGACAACATTCTTTACTTCAACAGGAGCCCGTCAAGGAGATGTAATTCTGGCTGTTAATACATTACTCATGCAGTTGTTTACCTTGTTTTCCTATATCATGGACGGTTTTGCCTACGCGGGGGAAGCTCTGTCGGGGCGTTACGTGGGAGCCTGTAATTTGGTACAATTGAAACGGGCGGTGAAGGCATTGTTCTGCTGGGGAGTTGTTTTGTCGTTGGTTTTCACGTTATTGTACGGGATTGGAGGTGAGAATTTCTTGGGGTTATTGACAAATGACACGGTTGTGATAGAGACTGCCGGACGTTATTTTTACTGGGTGCTTGCTATTCCGTTGGCAGGATTTGCGGCCTTTCTGTGGGATGGCATTTTGATCGGGGCTACGGCTACTCGTTTTATGCTATGGGCCATGTTGGTCGCTTCCGGTAGTTTTTTTGTAATTTATTACTGTTTTTCCGGGGCTACGAATAATCATACGTTATGGTTGGCCTTTCTGGTTTACCTTGCACTACGTGGGATTATGCAGACGATATGGAGTCGGAGAGTATTTACTTTAAAATATCTCCAAAGTCTGAGATCATAAATTGAAGGTCGGATAAGTTTATTTGCCCGCTTTTTATTATATTCGCGGTGCAAATACGTGTAGTTGAAAATAAACAAATAAAACACATGGCTATAGTATTCTATCAAAAAGATGCAACAGTGTATGCCGTACACTATAAAGAATCGGAAAATCCTTTAGATGTAAGTAAGTTAGAATGGTTATTCAGTGGGGCTAAGAAAGTTCAAAGCGATTCACTGGAAAGCTTTTTCGTGGGACCTCGTCGGGAAATGATTACCCCGTGGAGTACTAATGCCGTGGAGATTACTCAGAATATGGGTATTTCCGGAATCTTACGAATAGAGGAGTTTACTCGTGTGGAAGATGAACAAGCGGCTTTTGACCCGATGTTACAAGCATTTTACAAAGGTCTGAATCAAGATACGTTTACCATTGATAAGAAACCGGACCCGATCGTGTATATCGAAGATATCCGGGCATATAACCAACAGGAGGGATTGGCACTGAATGAAGATGAAATCTCTTATCTGGAAGGTCTGAGCAAAAAATTAAACCGTCGGTTGACAGATTCTGAGGTATTCGGTTTTTCACAAGTGAATTCCGAGCATTGCCGTCATAAGATTTTCGGAGGTACGTTTATTATTGATGGGGAAGAACAGGAAGAGTCTTTGTTCTCCATGATCAAGAAAACTTCCCGAACGAATCCGAACCGGATTGTTTCGGCCTACAAAGATAACTGTGCTTTCATTGAAGGACCGGCCACGGTGCAGTTTGCCCCGGCAACACCGGACAAACCGGATTTCTACACGCAAAAAGATATTAACACGGTTATTTCGCTTAAGGCGGAAACTCATAACTTCCCAACCACGGTAGAGCCTTTTAACGGGGCCGCAACCGGTTCCGGTGGTGAGATCCGTGACCGTATAGCTGGGGGACAAGCATCACTTCCGTTGGCTGGTACGGCTGTTTACATGACGTCATATCCGCGCTTGGAGGCAGGTCGTCCTTGGGAATCGGCTATTGATCCTCGGAAATGGCTATACCAGACTCCGGAAGATATTCTGATCAAGGCTTCTAACGGGGCATCAGACTTTGGAAATAAGTTCGGACAACCCCTTATTGTGGGTTCCGTGTTCACGTTCGAGCATGAGGAGCATGAAAAGACATATGGTTACGATAAAGTAATCATGCAGGCGGGTGGTATCGGTTTTGGTAATAAAGAACAAGCCATGAAAAAGACCCCGGAAGTTGGCGAACAGGTTGTTCTGCTAGGGGGTGATAATTATCGCATCGGAATGGGTGGTGGTGCTGTTTCTTCAGTGGATACCGGAGTATATGCCAACGCTATCGAATTGAATGCGGTGCAACGTTCCAATCCGGAAATGCAAAGACGGGTATGTAATGCCATCCGGTCTATGGCCGAAAGCGATGTTAACCCAATTGTTTCTATTCACGACCACGGGGCAGGGGGACATTTGAACTGCTTGTCTGAGCTGGTGGAGGAAACAGGTGGATTGATTCATTTAGAGAAATTACCTGTTGGTGATCCTACTCTTTCTGATAAAGAAATCGTGGGAAATGAATCCCAAGAACGGATGGGCCTCGTAATGAAAGCAAAGGACGTGGAGACCTTGCGGCGTGTGGCTGATCGGGAACGGGCTCCGATGTACGTGATCGGGGAGACCACGGGAGATCATCGTTTCGTGTTTGAGGATGCTAGAACCGGAGAGAAACCAATCGATTTGGAGATGACGGATATGTTCGGAAATCCCCCGAAAACAGTTATGGAGGATAAAACCAAAAGAGAACATTTTGCCGATGTCGAATATAGTGAAGATAAAGTTGAAGAATATATCGAGCAAGTTTTGCAGCTTGAGGCTGTTGCTTGTAAGGATTGGTTGACAAGTAAAGTTGACCGTTCTATTACTGGTCGTGTGGCTCGTCAGCAATGTGCCGGACCTTTACAGTTGCCTTTGAATGACTTGGGTGCCATGGCTCTCGATTATCGTGGAGAAAGAGGTATCGCAACTTCCATCGGACACGCTCCGGTAGCTGCATTGGCAAACCCGGCTTGTGGTTCGAGACTGGCTATTGCAGAGGCTTTGACAAATTTGGTTTGGGCTCCTATCGAACAGGGAATTAAAGGTGTATCACTGTCTGCTAACTGGATGTGGCCTTGTAAGAATGCAGGGGAAGATGCTCGTTTATATAAGGCCGTACAAGCTGCTAGTAATTTTGCCATCGAGTTGGGAATCAATATCCCGACAGGAAAAGATTCTCTCTCCATGACGCAAAAGTATGGCAAGGATAAGGTGTACGCCCCCGGAACCGTGATTATTTCTACCGTGGGTGAGGTTACCGATGTGAAGAAGATTGTTTCTCCGGTACTGAAACCGGATCAAGATTCTGAAATCGTGTATATTGATTTCTCTTTTGATAAATTGCAATTGGGCGGTTCCAGTTTTGCCCAAGTGTTGAACCGGGTAGGTAAAGAGACCCCGGATGTAAAGGATTCCGATTATTTCGTGAATGCTTTCATGGCAATACAACGTTTGATTGAGGAAGGGTATGTTTTAGCCGGACACGATATTTCTGCCGGAGGTATGATCACGACCTTGTTGGAAATGTGTTTTGCCGATAATCGCTTGGGATTGGATATTGATTTTTCTTACCTAGCTGAAAAGGACATCGTGAAGATCTTGTTCGCGGAGAATCCGGGTGTACTAGTACAGATTAAGGATTGCAAGAAGGTTACCGCTATCTTGGATGAAGCGGGAGTGGCTTACAATTTCTTGGGACGCTTGGGTAAGGCCGGAAAGTTAAATATCAAGAAAGATCGTAAAAACTTCCACTTGGATATTCCATCATTAAGAGACTTGTGGTTTAAGACATCTTATTTGTTAGATCGTCGTCAGAGTGGCAATGAGTTGGCCCTTGAAAGATATAAAAACTATAAGAATCATGATCTGAAATACAAGTTTGCACCTTCATTCAGTGGTAAGCTTTCCCAATATGGATTGGATGTTAACCGTGTTAAACCTTCGGGCATAAAAGCTGCCGTTATCCGGGAGAAAGGATGTCAGTGCGAGCGGGAAACGGCTTGGGCGATGTACTTGGCCGGTTTTGACGTGAAGGATGTTCACATGACAGACCTTGTTTCTGGAAGAGAGACTTTGGAAGACGTGAACTTTATCGTGTTTGTTGGCGGGTTTTCAAACTCGGATGTGCTTGGTTCTGCAAAAGGATGGGCCGGAGCCTTCAAATATAACGAAAAGGCTCGGATGGCTTTGGAAAACTTCTATAAACGCGAAGATACTTTGAGTTTGGGTATTTGTAACGGTTGCCAGTTGATGGTTGAGCTAGACTTGGTCTACCCGGAACATGGCGAGAAGGCGAAGATGTTGCATAATGCATCCCACAAACTGGAATCCGCATTCTTGAGCGTGGATGTCGTGGAGAGCAATTCCGTGTTGTTGAAGTCATTAGTCGGATCTCGTTTAGGAATCTGGGTTGCTCATGGAGAGGGACAATTCCAATTGCCTTACGGACAGGAAGAATATAATATTCCACTTCGATATAGCCATGACACTTACCCGGCGAATCCGAATGGATCACCTTTTGCCACGGCAGCTATTTGTAGTAAAGACGGGCGTCACTTGGCAATGATGCCTCACTTGGAACGTTCTCTTCACCCGTGGAACTGGGGATATTATGCAGAGGATCGGAAAGAAGATGAAGTCAGCCCATGGATTGAGGCGTTTGTAAATGCTCGTTTGTGGATTGAAGAGCATAAATAATATAAGTCTTGCAAATCAAAATAAAAGAGGGCAACCCCAAAGCCATTTAAACAAGACTTTGGGGTTGCCTTCTTTTATTTCATACCCCCTTACATGAAGAGGATTTCTCGAATTTATATGTATTTTTTAGATCAACTATCTCGGTATAAGATGGTTATCAGACAACAAGTGCTTTATTACTCTTATAATACGCTGTTACTCTATTGTTTGGCTAGGTTTTCTCCGTGTCTTCTCCGTGCTTTCTCCGTGTCACTTACGAGTGATCGCCGGAGGAAACACATTTAAACGCGGCACGAATCAAGACGAAGACATATAGGAACATTGAAGGAACATTGGCATGACCTAGAGGTAATCAAGCAACGACAAGATTTTGTTCAACAAAATTTAAACAAACTCTAAATAAAATGATATATTTGTGAAAGTAGATATAAATTTCTCGATCATGGTTACAGAAATGTCTTTCGTTAGGATTTTCTTTTTATGGAGTATGTTATTGTCGGTTATTTGTATCGATGGATTTGCCCAGTCCACAAAACAAGAGTCGGAAGAGCAGGTGATGCCCCGGTTGGTAGGGCGTCATTATCAAAGACAGGAAAATATTTCGGGGAAAGAAATATTGGTAGAGGGGTATGTACGGCATTTGTATGCGGATTCTATCACGAAAACTATTTCCGTGCAATTAGACCGTTTTTCAAGGAAAGGGGTTCCACAAGGTTCGGGAATACTTTTTGTTTGGGACACGGAAAAGGAACGATCCTTGTGGCATTGTAAAATTAATAGTGATATTGAGAATCTCAGTCCTGTTCAGAACGTGTTATTTTTGACATCCGACTTCAAGACCCGGTGCTTTGACCGACGGAGTGGAAAGGAACGTTGGAATGATAGAGGTAGCATTAGTTACGTGGATCAGAAATGGGGCGTGGGGATAAGATGTAAAGATAATTTGGGAGGTACGGAGGTTTCAAAACTGGAAGGGATCAGCTTGCATAACGGGAAGAAAATATGGGAAAGGAAGATCTTTTCCCAACAAGGATGGGCGGATATGTTACCCTTGAATGATTCGGTTATTCTCTTGCTTTCAGATGCCTTGTATGCGATTAACATGAAAAACGGGGAAGGATGGAGGCATGAGATCTTTTTAAAAGAATTACCTTTCCCTAAAGCTGAAAAGGAATTTATGCAAGGGTTTACCTCGAATATTCTCATTGAAAAAGAGAAAATATATATAGCATCATGTGATCGTTTGTTTTGCTTGGATCACACGGGAAAAGTGCTTTGGTTACAGGGGGTATCCCGAAAAATAACCGGTGAATCCCAGATATTTACAATGGATAGTTCGCTTTACATGGTAAACTACGGAAGTGGTCTCGTTAAAGGCTCGATGACGAAAAAATGGGGGATTCCTTATGTCGCTAAGTTTAATAAGAATACGGGGCTTCAAGAAGCGTTTTCCTCATTTCCAACAACTTTGGGAATTGTAAATCACGTACAAGTGTCCAAAGATACTTTGTATGTATTATTTGATCAACATCTGATAAAATTGTCCTCGTTGGACTTGGCACGGGGAATTCAAGTAGAATTTTCTCTGGATAGAGATCGGGCAGGATATTTTGCCAGTAACCGGATATTTGTTTTGGAAGATTCTAGATACAAGACATTGCAGGAGATGGATAGTACTCAATGTTATATCCTTACCGGGAAACAAAATATCTTGTGTGTCAAGGCGGATGTGCAGGGTGCAAGAATGTTATTGCCGAGCGAGTATTGTCTGTGTTACCTGACTTATCAAGGGTATTCTTTTCTTTCCCGTGGAGAGGAAACTATTGTAATCGCTCCTTCGGGAGAGTTATGGGCTCATTTGCGAATCAGTAAAAATGCCGTACGCGTTGGGAATAAATTGTATGATGCCCAAGAAAACAAGATAACCATTGTTGATTTGGACGAGGTGATTCATTAATTTTTATTCAAGTTATAGTAAAAAGCCTGTTTTTTGATTATTATTCTTACTTTTGCCAAAGTGTAAAAAAGTACGATCAATATGGATTTGCTTAAAAAAAGAATTTTGCAGGATGGAAAATGCTTTGAAGGTGGCATTTTAAAAGTGGATAGTTTTATTAATCACCAAATGGACCCGATTTTAATGAAGTCGATCGGGGTGGAATTTGTGCGTCGTTTTGCGAATAAGGATTTTAATAAAGTGATGACCATTGAGGCTAGCGGTATTGCTCCGGCAATCATGGTGGGGTATCTTTTGGAATTGCCCGTGGTCTTCGCCAAGAAAAAGCAACCGAAAACGATGGAAAATATGATTTCAACAACGGTACGATCTTTTACAAAAGACCGGGAATATAATGTTTGTATCAGTAAAGATTTCTTGAGTAAAGAGGATCGTGTGCTTTTTATTGATGACTTCCTTGCAAACGGGAATGCCGCGAATGGTATTATTGATTTGATTGACCGGGCGGGGGCGCAACTTGTAGGCATGGGATTTATTATTGAAAAGGCTTTTCAACATGGGGGCGAAGTACTGAGAGAACGTGGGATTCATGTTGAATCTTTAGCTATTATAGATAGTCTGGATAATTGTCAGATAAAAATAAGATAAGCCGGCATGAGTGAAACGACCAATCGTCAGGTTAGCTCGGCCATTATTTATGGAATAGAGGACCGTCCGCCTTTTAAAGAGGCTTTTTTTGCTGCGTTACAGCATTTATTAGCCATTTTTGTTGCCATTATAACTCCACCGTTAATTATTGCCGGAGCGTTGAACCTTGACTTGGAAACGACGGGTTTTCTCGTTTCGATGGCTCTTTTTGCTTCTGGTGTCTCGACTTTTATTCAATGTAGACGGGTTGGATCCATCGGAACCGGGTTATTATGTATTCAAGGAACAAGTTTTTCGTTTATCGGCCCGATTATATCTACGGGATTGGCGGGTGGTTTGCCTCTGATATTCGGGGTGTGCATGGCAGGTTCAGTGGTTGAGATGCTGATAAGTAGGATTTTGAAATATGCCAAGAAAATCATTACCCCGCTGGTATCGGGAATTGTGGTAACATTAATCGGGATGAGTCTGGTGAAAGTAGGTATTACCGCTTGTGGTGGGGGTGTTATTGCTAAAGAAAACGGTACTTTCGGTAGTTTCGAGAATCTCGGATTGGCTTTACTGGTGTTAGTTTTGATCATCTTTTTTAACCGGAGTAATAATAAATATCTACGGATGAGTTCCATCGTGATCGGGTTAGTCGTGGGATATGTTGTCGCTTATTTCATGGGTATGATAGACTTCTCTTCTGTACAGAGTTATTCCGGGGTAAATATTCCTGTTCCTTTTAAATACGGGTTGGCTTTTAGCTGGTCGTCATTTATTGCCGTCGGGTTGATTTACATGATCACGGCTATTGAGGCTTATGGTGATATTACGGCTAACTCCATGATTTCGGGAGAACCCGTGGAAGGAGAGAAGTTTATTAAACGAGCTTCTGGGGGAATCCTTGCCGATGGTTTCAATTCTTTCTTGGCAGGGGCATTTAATTCTTTCCCAAATTCCGTGTTTGCCCAGAATAACGGGATGATACAATTAACGGGAGTGGCCAGTCGTTATGTGGGATATTATATTGCTGCTTTTTTAGTGATACTAGGACTTTTTCCTGCTGTCGGGCTGGTGTTCTCGTTAATGCCAGAACCGGTTCTAGGGGGAGCTACACTACTTATGTTCGGTACGGTCGCTGCTGCCGGAATCCGTATTATAGCCTCCCAGAATATAAATAGGAAAGCCACGCTGGTTATTGCATTAAGTTTCTCCTTGGGATTAAGTGTCGAATTCATTCCGGAAATATTGAATAGTTGTTCCGATACCATTAAAAACATATTCTCATCCGGGATCACGACGGGAGGTTTGACGGCAATTGTGTCGAATGTACTGATACACGTGAAAGAATAATCGTGAAAACAACCTTTAAGAGTTGATTCTTAAATTAGATTATAGCATAAAATGATAGGAATAGAAGAGATTTACCCTTTGGCTGTTGAATTCCGGCGTTATTTTCATCAACATCCGGAATTCGCCATGCAAGAAGTAGAGACGCAACGCTATATTGCGGAAGTACTGGAACAGAATGGAATCCCGTACCAAAAAGTGGGGACGGGATTAATTGCAACCGTGGGGAAAGGAGAGAAATGTATTGCAATCCGGGCTGATATGGATGCACTGAAGGTCAAGGAAGAGACCGGTATGCCGAGCCGCTGCATGCCGTTTGAGCAGGAGCACATCGCAGATACCTGTCCGGTCTGCGGCAAGCCTGCAAACAAGATGGTTGTCTGGGGCATCGCGTACTAAGCGAAGTCTCAGAACCAAAAAACTGTACAAGCAAAAAGTCCCTCATCAGTCGATGAGGGACTTTTTGCGCCAATAGAGAAACTTTTTCAGCAGATCGAACGGTTTGTGCGGCAGTGATCGGATACCGGTTGCAAAGCTGCCGATCAGGAAGCCGCCGTCTGTATTCTTAACGAGAATGAAGAATGAAGCAGTGGCATCCTTCAGGTCATAGGTCGAATTTGCCGACGGCTTCATTTTAAACGGACAGTCGAAAACCATCGGCTTGCCGTCATACAGAACGGCGAATTTACAGCCGGCTGGGAG
>ENA-OURQ01002605-OURQ01002605.1-human-gut-metagenome-genome-assembly--contig:-NODE-2605-length-13197-cov-3.234820_pt1 | contig 13197 bp, 10 predicted proteins | sample MGYA00242105_ERZ508999 | MGnify/ENA primary metagenome ERZ508999 (study PRJEB26280, sample SAMEA2338771) | human gut metagenome | biome: human gut; feature: human-associated habitat; material: faeces...
AAGAAGTTTTCCTCAGCACAAACCTCTTTTTCCCATCCAGGAGAAAAAACTCTACCTGGCAATCTACACTATATAATGCCTGCTGGTATTCTGCAAAAGTCGGAGCCGGCACCAGAGCCCGTCTTGGATTCACCGCCCGGCAAAGGGAAAAGATCACCTCTGCAGCGCCGTTTCCGCAGATCACCTGATCCGGCTTCGTATTCTCATATTCTGCAATGGCTTTTTTTAAGGGAGTGCAGCCTACCTGGGGGTAGTCATTTATATGCTCCAGACTTTCAATGATCGCTTTTTTGATTCCCTCCGGGGTGCCAAGAGGATTGCAGTTTGCTGAAAAGTCAATGCACCCCTGATGATGATACACATCACCGCCATGTATGTGTTTTTCCATTGTTGTCTCCATTCAAGTAATTACATGATCTAAAGCGTGTTTGAAAAAGGCTTTCTGTAAGATGTGCGTCACAATTTTAAAACATACTTTAATCTTTTATTTGTTGCTGTTTTTTCAGCAAAATCCGCTATAACACAGTTTTCAGAAGAACACTCAGCCCGAAGAATAAAATTGCTCCCACAATACAGGTTGCATAAAGCAGCTTATTCGCTCTTGGAATATCCTCGATTTCAACCGGGCGGATCGGATCCCCGATCGTCGGTTTTTCATATAGCTTACCAAAATAATAAGCATTTCCTGCCAGCTGAACATCCAGTGCTCCTGCCATAGCCGCTTCTGTCTGGGCAGAATTGGGGCTTGCATGATTGCGGCGGTCTCTTCTGTATATTTTCACTGCATTTTTGGTATCCATTCCAACAAATACTGTGGACAATGCCATCAACCAACCGGAAATTCTGGCTGGAATATAATTCGCCACATCGTCAAGTCTGGCTGCACATCTTCCAAAATACAGATATTTATCGTTTTTATATCCAAGCATAGAATCCATAGTGTTGATGCCCTTGTACAAAAACATCAAGGGAATTCCACCGATTGCCATATAAAACATAGGGGCAATAATTCCGTCAGAGGAATTTTCCGCAACCGTTTCCACAGCTGCCTTCGTCACTCCGATTTCTGAAAGTGCCTGTGTATCACGTCCCACGATCATGGAAACGGCATAACGCGCTTCCTCAATGGTTCCGTTTTTCAGGCGGTCATATACTTTCATACTTTCCACTTTCAATGATTTTGTTGCAAGCAGCTGTCCGCACCAGAAAGTCTCCAGTGCAAAACCCAGCCAGAAATTCCATTTATAAAGCAGATAGATCACACCGTAAGGAATAAAAAAGGTAATAAGACAGACAAAGACAACCTCCAGAATGCCTCCTGCCCGCTCACCCTTATCTGTTTTCGGAAACACCTTTCGTATTCCTTTTTCCAGTCTGCTGATCAGATTTCCTATGAGACATACCGGATGATATAGCCATCTTGGATCTCCCATAAGCAGGTCAAGAATAAAACCTGCCGGAAGAGTTAATAATCGTATCATTTTTGTAACTCCTTATACTCCAGACACTTTTTTAAAAATGCCTGCGGAATTTTCGGATTTGCGTAATAATATAAATGAGGAAAGCCCGCTAACAAATGATCGGTGCCGTGCATGCAGTCCCACCCGCGTTTACTTTCCGGTTTGGAAGCATGAAATGCAGTTCCACAATTATCCGAATCAAAATAATGAAATTCATGGGCAGGACTTACTCCAAGATCTGACTCCCCAAGAATCGCTGTTTCCTGTTTTCCATGGGAAATCCCCTTATTCTGCCTCAAAGTAATATAGCCAAACCGGGTCAGTCTGGGTGTGCGCCATACCTTACCCGGAATAACGCCTGCCATTTCATAGAATTTCCCATCCATTCCCTCCATGCTTTCGTGGAGATACATGAACCCACCGCATTCTGCAAGACAGGGCATTCCATCCTTTATGGCTGCCGCAATTTCCTGCCGCATAGAAAGATTCTCCTCCAATGCTTTTCCATTTAATTCCGGATATCCACCATAGAGAAGAAGTCCGTCCAGATTTTCTGGTAAATGTCCGTCATGTACAGGCGAAAAGGCCACCAGCTCGGCACCCATGGAACGAAGAAGATCCAGATTGTCTTCATAAAAGAAGCAGAATGCCTCATCTTTCGCAAGACCGATCTGAAGCTTCTTTGGGCTTTTCCAGGTACACACCTGACTCATTTCAGTCAATACATCCACTTCTCTTTTCACCTTTTCAGCTATTGCACTGGTTCCAGATGGCTGACATAGGGATCTCTCATCTGTCTTTTCCAACAATGGATATTCCAACACTGGTGCCTCATTGGCCAGTTTTAATATCTCTTCTATTTCCAGACTGTTCTCCAGCACTTCTGCCAGCTTCAAAAGCCGTCCCTTCAGTTCCGGGATTTCTTCTGGCAAAATCAGTCCCAGGTGTCGGCTCTCGATCACACAATCTTCCACCCTTGGCACATAGCCCAGTACTTTGATGCCAAGCTCCTCTTCCACCAGTTTCTTCATTCTGGGATAGAGCATAGGGGACATCTGGTTAAAAATCACGCCTTTTATGCGGCTGTCTTTTTTGTATTCCAGAAAGCCTTTTATGTAGGCAGCAAGAGAGACACTCATTCCCTTGCTGTTCACGATCAGAATAACCGGCGTATCCGTAACTCGCGCCAGATCATAAGCACTTGCCAAAGTAGTGGTTCCTGCCACTCCATCGTAAAAACCCATAACGCCTTCCATCACTGCTATTTCACAATCAGCACTGTTTTTTGCAAGAAGGTATCTGGTAATCTCCTCTCCTGTAAAAAAAGTGTCCAGATTTCGGGATTTTGTACCAATTACCTGGGTATGGAACATGGGATCAATATAATCCGGTCCGCATTTAAAGGAGACTGTCTTTATTCCTCTGTTTACCAGTACCTGCAGCAGACCACAGGTGAGAAGTGTTTTTCCGCTTCCGCTGGCTCCTGCTGCAAGCAAGATCCTGGGTATTCTTTTTTTCATGATAGTCCTCCTCTTCTTTCCGCGCCAACAGCCTTTTTCTGCACTCTTAAGAAAACCACACCTGTCATATCTGCGCCCGGGGGCTCTGGCAGGTAATGATATAAATAGGATTTTCTCCCATCATTAGATGGTATCTTCCAATCTCTTTTGATCTGGAGGCTGTAAGCTGCACTGCTTCCTGATCTGCGAAATCGTATTCTTTCAATATCTCCAGTGCCTCACTGATAGTCTCCAACGTAATGCAGTTGATCACGATCCGCACATCCTGGTTCTTTTCTAAAAGCAGGGCAACGATTTCTTTCAGATTTCCTGATGAACCGCCGATAAACGCATGAGTTGGAACCGGCAGTTCTTTTAGTGCTTCCGGTGCCTCGCCCTTTATAATTTCCAGATTATCCGCTGCAAACCGCTGTTTGTTTTCGTAAAGAAGAGCCACCGCGTCATCCTTTTTCTCAACAGCGAAAACCTGTCCCTGATCTGCGCGAAGAGCCATTTCCACAGAAACAGAACCTGTTCCGGCACCTACATCATAACAGATGGAATCTTCCTGAAGACGAAGCTTGGAAAGGGAAACACATCTCACCTCTTCTTTTGTCATAGGTGCTTTTCCACGGATAAATTTCTCATCTGGAATTCCATGAGTGGAAAATGCCGGTCTGGCTTTTTCATTGTAAGCACAGACAACGCTCAATGCCTGACCCGCATAGGAAGTCAGTTCACTGGCGTTCGCCTGGAATATTTTTTCATCTGGATAGGAAAGATTTTCTCCAACATAGAGAACCACATCTCCCATCTCATATTCCACCAGCTTCTGTGCAAGTTCCGCAACTGCACTTCCTGTTCCCAGAATGGAAAAAACCTTCTGATTCTGCTTGATCATGGAAACCAAATTGCAATTTTTGCCGTGGGCACTAGTAATCTTCGCATCATCCCAGGATAAACCGATCTGGGACATAAAATAAACCACAGAAGAAATTCCGCAGATAATCTCAATGGAGACACAGCCATTCTCTTTTTCACTGTGCTCCTGCCCTTCAAAATCATCTGCTAAAACACCCTCTGGTTTCCTTCCATTCAACACATCCAACAGCTTCTTCGCTCCGCTGTAGAATCCCACATCCCCGGACAAAGCTATCACAATATTCTCATATTCCGGATGGCTCTTAATATAAGCTCCAATCACATCGCTGCGGTATTCATACACCACCGGCTGTCCCGGCTCCCGGATGGAATCTGCCATACGCCTGGCCCCAATGATCAGATCAGCTCTTTGAACTGCCCTTTTTCCCTGAATTGTAAGGGTTTTCTCACTTCCCATCCCAATTCCCAGGAGTGTAACGTGAGGTTTCAGGGTGAGTCCGAAATGTTCCGTTAGCATATGTTTACATTCTGCCACAGAAAGGCCCTCTTCCTGCAGCGGTCTTCCAATTATAACAGGAATCACATCGCACATAAGTGCAGCATCAATTTTCTCCTGAAAACCACCTGCTTTTCCTGTATCCTTTGTCACAAGATATTTGCAGTCATACTGACGAAGCATGGCTGCGTTTAATTCCATGGAAAAGGGTCCCTGCATACCGATCAGATGTTTGCCCTCAAAGCCATACCCTTTGCAGGTTTCCATCACAGATGGCAAAGACAGAACACGGGCATAAATGCGTTCTCCTGCATCAGATAAAGCTGTAAATTTTCCAAGCTCCTTGCTGCCTGTGGTAAGCAGGATATTTCCTTTTGTACCTTCCAGAAATTCCACTGCTGCCTCTGTATTCTCCACATAAACAGCCTTATCCTGATAAGCACCGGCCTCTCTTAATACTCGCTGGTAAGAAAAACCTGTATTTTGGCAGGCAACACGAATATTCTCCGTTACCTCGGCAGCATACGGATGGGTAGCATCCAGCACCAGTCCGGGACTGAGTTCTTTCAGAAGATTTTCCATCTCCGCCCCATTCAGGCGGCCAGCGTGGATTTTCAGATATTCGCCCTCTTTTAATGATTTGCTGCCGTAATCGGTAGCGACACATGCAAGCACACTTACTTTATTTTTTGCCAGAAAGCTGCAGATTTCACAGCCTTCTGTGGTGCCTGCAAAAACAACAACATCAGACATTTTTATATCCTCTTGGTGTTACCATTTTTCCATCAATATTTCTGGTCTGTGAATTTCCGATAAATACAGTGGTAAACATATCTACCTGAGTTTCTTTCAATTCAGCCAGAGTCATAACCCTGGCAGTTTCACCCTCGCGGTTAATGTTCTGCACGGTACCGCATACTGTTTCCGGAGATTTGTGTTGAAGCATAAGTTCGCAGGCTTTTTTCAGATAATCGTGTCTCTTGTGACTGGACGGATTGTAAAGAACAATCACAAAATCAGCTTCCGAAGCCAGAAGAAGACGCTTCTCGATCTTTTCCCATGGTGTGAGCAGATCACTGAGACTGATCAGACAGAAATCGTGGATCAATGGAGCACCAAGCACTGCTGCTCCTCCGGTTGCTGCTGTAACACCTGCAACTACTTCCAGCTCCACCTCCGGATAGTTTGCGCCGATTTCATACATAAGACCAGCCATTCCGTAAACTCCCGCATCACCACTGCAGATCATGGAAACTGTCTGGTCTTTCATAGCCTCATCAAAAGCCATTACACAGCGGTCTACTTCCTTTCTCATAGGTGTGGTGAGAAAAGATTTTCCCGGAAAATGGTCTTTTACAAGATCAATATAAACAGTGTATCCAACGATCACATCACTTTTTTCAAGAGCTGTAGCTGCAGCTCCTGTCATTCCTTCATAAGAACCTGGTCCGATTCCTACCACATAGATTTTCTTTTCTTTACTCAAAACGTATCCTCCAATCTCCAAGGACAAGAGCGGTTGTCACGCCCTCTGCGCCCCGTTTTCTCTGTATAAAATGAATGCCAGTATGATTCTCTGCGGCTTTCACCGCGCTTCGTTCACACACATTATCCACACCTACTGTCTTACTCACAAAAGAGGATGAGGTGAATTCACCCTGCACAGACAGAAGTTCCTCACTGGAAAATGTTTTGAAAGGAACTCCCAGCTTTTCTGAAAGAGCCAGAAGCCCGGGTTCTTCTTTTTTTACATCGATGCTTGCTAGAGCTGCAACTGCCTCCGGATAAATGTCATTTTCTTTCAGGCAGCTAAATGCTACATTTTCCACGGCTTCTGATTCTTTATTTTTCCGGCAACCCATTCCAAGCGCAGCAGCTGGTGGAACTACATGCGTCGTTGAGGCAAAGGGATGACAGCTTTTATGTACGGTCACGGCAATCCCCACCTCTGGAAGTGGTGTGCCATCCACAGTTTCATACTGTATTTCAGAAAGTGATATGCCAGTTTTTTGACACCAGATCAGTCCCTCTGGCAGTTCTCCCTCCCAGGGAAATTCACTGTAGAATCCCACCTTCTCACCTGCCAGCAGCGCGGCAGAAACCTCTTTCGCCTCTTTCATTCGAAAAATGTGACAGTTATTTTTCTTTGCAAACACATCCACAGCAAATTTTCCCTCAAGGTCTGTGGCAGTTGTGACTACAGGGATTGCCTGTAAAATGTCTGCAGCCAGACAGGCAAGTTCATTTGCCCCACCAAGATGTCCAGACAGCAGGGATATCACAAATTTGCCCAATTCATCTACTACCAGCACAGCCGGATCTTTCTTTTTGCTCTGTATAAAGGGGGCGATGCTGCGTACTGCGATTCCGGCTGCTCCAATGAAAATGATACTGTCTGCAGTTTCGAACTGTTCTCCCGTCCATTTCCCGCAGCTTCCCTTTATAGAATCTGGAATGTATTTGCTCTTTGTGAAAAGAGAAACTATATTTCCTTCTTTTTCCAGTCCTTTTTTTAATTTCTCTCCTGTCTGCTGCCCTGTCAGGGTGTAGCATATCATGGAAATTTTCATCCGTTTTCCTTTCATCTGGAACAGGCTCTAACCTAAGCTGCCATATCAAATAACCTTATTCTTATTTCGTTGCTTCACGGAATTCTGTTGTAAATCCTGGATCGTATAACTTGGAACGGTCATAATGAGCGGCATTTACGCAGTCTCCAATGATCATAAGTGCAGTCTTCGTAATATGATTCTCCTTAGCAGTCTGCGCCAGAGTTCCTACTGTGCACACAAATTTCTTCTCATCCTCCCAGGTTGCCTTATACACAATCGCAGCAGGAGTATCTGCCGTATAACCGCCTTCGATCAGTCTTCTGCTCAGTTCTTCCAGCATTCCTGTGCTGAGAAAAACAACCATGGTTGCCTGATGAGCAGCAAAGGACTGAATGCTTTCCTTTGGCGGAACCGGAGTTCTGCCTTCCATACGGGTGATGATCACGCTCTGGGAAATATCCGGCAGCGTATATTCCAGATTTAAAGCACTTGCCGCACCGCAGAATGCACTGACACCAGGACAGTAATCATAAGCAATCCCTTTCTCATCCAGCACATCCATCTGCTCACGGATGGCACCATAAATACAGGGATCACCTGTGTGAAGTCTTACTGTTGTCTTGCCGGACGCTTCTGCCTTTTCCATAACAGAAAGCACCTCTTCCAGTGTCATCTTTGCGCTGTTATAAATGGTACAAATATCCTTTGTGTACTCCAAAAGTTTGGGATTTACCAGAGATCCTGCATAAATAACTACGTCTGCTTCTTCCAGATATTTCTTTCCTCTTACGGTGATCAAATCTGGTGCTCCGGAACCTGCTCCTACGAAATGAATCATGGTGTTATCTCCTTTTTCACTATAATTTCTATTGTGCTGCAAAGTTCTATAATTCTTACTTTAATAAATTTTTACTCTGCCCACATTGGTTTTTCATTTACATTATCTTATTTTTCCTTCACAATGATCAACGAATAATAACCTGCATCATCTGGAATTTCTTCCACACTTCTGTATATTTTCTCATCTGGCATTCCGCAATTTTCAATCATCTCTGCCTTGTTTCCAGATGCTTTGATCTTTGCTTTTACTTCCTGCATTTTTTTGCCGGTTTTCATCAGAACCTTCGTTCCGGGAAGCTTCAATGCTTCTTCTATCTGATAGGAGGCAGGGATTACATGAAGCTGCTGGGATTTTTCCACCAGTCCTTCATTAAATCTGGCACTGACTGCACAAAAGGATGTAATGCCGCTGACAATTTCTGTGGCATATCCCAGCTGTTCCACACGTTTGTGTACATAAATATATGTAGAATATACGGTTGGGTCTCCCAGGGTGAGAAATACTACATTTTTTCCTTTCTCAAGCCATTCTGCAATTATTTTTGCTCCTTCATCATGAACTCGTTTCAGTTCTTCTCTGTCTTTGATCATGGGCATTGGCAGGGAAATCATCTGTTTGCTGTCAATTTCCGGGTACGCTCCTTTCATGATCCTGTATGCCACAGATTCTATTGGCTTTTCCCCTGGGAAAGCCAGTATATCTGCTTCCTTTGTAAGTCTTAAGGCCTTTAAAGTGATCAGCTCCGGATCCCCTGGGCCAACTCCTACGCCATATAATTTTCCTGTCATAGATCTCTCTTTCTGAAATAGTTTTTAAGCATAACTACTCTGTTTTTCATTTTTCTCTTATAAATTGAACAAATCTTTATTCGCAAAACACCTTACAGCATACTTTCCATATCCAGAGCCTGTTTACATTTGAAGTTTAAGCATTTTATCCTGCTTCTGAATTTCCTGAATCAGTTCACCGGCATCTCTTGTTTTTCCCAGATATCCATATACATTGTTAAAAACAACCGCACCAAGCTTAATTTGTTCATAGGAACGGTGATCCAGATAAAACTGGATCTTCTCCATAATTTCTTTCATTGCAGGCTCTAAAAGGCCTTTTTCGTGCAAAATATCAAGGGCCTCATCTGTGGTATTACAATTCAGGATATCTCTTGCAGTATCTCCATCCGCTCCCACTCTTAGGGCATTGGCTGCAAGCACTTCCATGCGGGCATCTGCACTGTGGGAGTGTGTGTTCATGATTCCTGCTGCTACTTTCACGAACTTGCCAATATGAGCCACAAATAGAATTCCCTTCACGCCCATGTCCACAGCCATATCAATCGTTTCCCCAACATAATTGCTGCACTTGATATTTCGTTCAAAAGGTAAGGTCATGTGCTCACGCAGATAATCTGCCCCATAATTTCCCGGAGTCACAAGAAGATACTTCTCGCCCTGGGTAAAGTGCTGCTTCATTTCCACATGAATGCTTTCTACAAGAGCTTTTTCACTCATAGGCTCCACAATTCCGGAGGTTCCAAGAATGGAGATTCCCCCTGTGATTCCCAGTCTGGGATTAAAGGTCTTCTTGCCAATCTCTACACCTTCCGGGACAGAAATCACAACCTTCAGCCCTCCCTCATAGTCATGGGAAACTGCAGCTTCTTCTGCTTCCCGAAGAATCATGGCACGAGGAACAGGATTGATCGCAGCTTCTCCCACTTTCTGGGAGAGCCCGGGTCTTGTAACTCTGCCTACGCCCATTCCACCATCTATAACGATTCCGGCAGTATCCGTCTTCCACACTGTAGCATACACAAGAATGCCATTTGTTGTGTCCGGATCATCTCCGGCATCTTTTTTCACTGCACAGGTAACCTGATTTTCACTGATCTGAATGTCATGCAGCTCCAGGTCAAGGAGGATTCCCTTAGGAGTCATAAGCGGTACAGATGTTAATTTTTCTTTTCCCAGAAGCATCAGGCAGGCGCCCTTACAGGCTGCTGCCGCGCAGGAGCCTGTGGTATAACCAAAACGCATTTTCTTCTGTCCGCGGATCACATAATAATCTTCCAATCCTGTCTTATGTTCCATGTTTCTTGCCTCCAAAGCTATGAGGAACCCGCCCCATCTGTTACGTAAATAAAAGAAGCCCTGTCCTGACAACAAAGCTTCTTTCCTATCAGTCTTATCCCGGTTGCCGCAGGAAATCCTGTTTCTGAAAAAGCGACCAGTATCTGACTGTACAGTAACGGACTTGTGCAGGAATTACACCTGGCTTCCTGATCATGCTTTTCCCTGTTTTTATCCGTTACATTATATAATTTTGCCATTTAAAAGTCAATAAAAGGGGATAGCTTTCCTTATCTTTTACAGTTGCTCCGTAACCAGTAACCTTTTACACAACTTTATGTTCCATCCATTTTCCACTCTTAAACCGCAAACCGAACACGATCGCACGTACCGTCCAGTCTGTGAACATTCCGATCCAGACAGCCATCGGTCCCATGCCACATACCCGAATCAGATAGACGCACAGGCAAAAGCGGAAGGTCCACATAGTAATGCAGGAAGTAATCATGGAAAACTTCACATCTCCTGCTGCACGCATGCCGTAAGCCGGAATAAACGCAAACATCCATACGATTGGTTTCACAATGGTGATCCAGAACATCATATCCAGACACATTTCAGCGCTTTTGGCTTCCATTCCACCAATCATGGTAATCGGTCGTGCAAGGACATATACCACTGCACAGCAAGCGATGAGAAAGACTTCGGAAAAGATCATCAGTTTCTTCATGTAATAAACTGCCTCGTCTTTTCTTCCGGCTCCAAGGCTCTGCCCCACTACCGTCATAAGTCCGATTCCAACACCAATTACAGCTGTTCCATTTAACATCTCCAGCATATTGGTCATAGCCTGGGCTGCAATTGCAGTGGTTCCAAGTGTAGAGACTGTAGACTGGATTGCCAGCTTTCCAAGCTGGAACATGCTGTTCTCTATACCGGAAGGAATACCAAGAGCAAGAATCCTGCCAATCATTTTTCCATCCGGACGGATTTTCAGATAATCACGTACCACAATTGGCTGCCTGTCTTTTCTAAGCTGGTACAGCACTACTACTGCACAGAAAATTCTGGACACCAGTGTGGAAATAGCTGCTCCGGCAACTCCCATATGAAATACCCAGATCAGGATTCCATTTCCCACAATATTCATCACATTGGAAATAATGGAGATCACCATCGGTCCTCTGGTATTTTCCTGTGCACGGAAAATGGATGCTCCGGCATCATAAAGCGCAATAAAAGGATAAGACAGCACAGTATAAAAGAAATACACCATGGAATTCTCCATAACATCCGCGTCCACTTTTCCGAAAATAAAGCTAAGAAGCGGTGCGCGGAAAGCAAGTCCAAGCACAACGATGAAAACAGAAATAGCTGTTATAATAAAAAGTGCCTGTCTGGCTGATTTGTTTGCCATCTCGTGATTCTTCTGTCCAAGATACTGGGTACAGATAATGGTACCTCCTGCTGCCAGTGCAGAAAAGGCCTGAATGATCAATACATTGATGGAGTCCACAAGAGAAACGGCGGAAATGGCCGCAGAACCTACATTGCTGACCATCATAGTATCTACCGTACCCATCAAGGCATTTAATAGCTGTTCCATAATAATAGGAACAAGAAGCGCCCGGAGCATTTTGTTTGTAAAAAGATGTTGCTGTTGTTTCATATGTTTCCTCTTTTTCCTTAAATGTATAAAAAGTTCCTGTCACATGGATGTATTTCCCATAAAACTGCTTTCGATACTTCCATGCAAATATTTTCTGTGCTATTATACACCTTAAGCGAAAAAAATACAGTATTTAATTACGCACAATCCTTATATTTCAACATAATTTTAATACAATTTCAGGAGGAACAACTTGGACAGAATTCTTACATACACTATAAAGCCAGAGCAGGAAGGAATGCAGCTTCTTGATTTTCTCAGGAGCAAGGGCTTTTCCCGGGGAATTTTATCTTCCATGAAGGCAGATAAAAATGCGATTCAGCTAAATGGTGAGCGGGGATTTGGAAAATCGGTTCTTCAGGCCGGGGATTCTCTTCACATACATATTCCGGAAGCGGACAACACTGAGAATATCCTGCCTGTGAAAATGGATCTTTCTATTCTATATGAAGATGAAGATATTTTAGTCATAAATAAGGCGGCAGACATGCCTGTGCACCCTTCCATTGGAAATTATGATAATACACTGGCGAATGGAGTTACCTGGTATTTCAAAGAAAAAGGACAGCATTTCGTCTACCGCTGCATCAACCGTCTGGACAGAGACACCACAGGAGCCCTGATCCTGGCGAAAAATCCTTATAGTGCAGCAGTTCTCTCTGCCCAGATGAAACAGCGTCAGATCCGCCGCACTTATCTGGCGCTTACAGATGGAATTCCACCGGAAAAGGGAACTGTTTCCGCTCCCATTGCACGAATGGATGATTCCGTTATCACCAGAGAAGTAAACTGGGAGCATGGAGAAACTGCGGTAACTCATTATGAACGCCTTGCTGTCAGTAACGGCTATTCTCTTGTGGAACTTCATCTGGACACGGGACGTACACATCAGATCCGTGTCCATATGAAATACATCGGCTGTCCTCTCCCCGGAGATTTCCTTTATCATCCGGTTTTTGACCGGATCAGCCGGCAGGCACTCCACTCTTTTCAGTTGGAATTCTGCCACCCCATCACAAAAAAAACTCTACGTTTTCTGGCCCCTGTACCGGAAGATTTCCAGAAAGCATTTGCAGAAAAAAGCCTGTAAAAATAAACAAACACAAAAAAACAGCTGCCTTATGTGCATTACATTCCCTGCACACAGACAGCTGTTTCGCCATTTCTGTTAATTATTTATTTTTCTCATAAATCACAAGCAGTCCTTTAAGCAGAAGATCCTCATCCAGGATAATCTCTTTTTTACAGTGAGAAACGATCTTCTTTGCAAGGCCGCCAGTTGCGATCACGGTTGCCTTTTCTCCCAGTTCCTCTTCCACACGGTCAACAATTCCGTCAATAGCCGCCGCATTGCTGTAGAGCACACCGCTCTTCATGCACTCGATGGTATTTTTCCCCAGTACATGTTTCGGTGCGTCAATACTGATCCCGCTGAGCTGGGATGCTCTGGCTGTCAGTGCGTCCAGAGATACACCTACGCCTGGCATGATCATACCACCGATATACTGTTTCTTATCATTGACAACGGAGACGGTGGTTGCAGTTCCCATATCGATCACAATAAAAGGGACCGGATACTCGTTCAGACCAGCTACCGCATTTGCCACAAGGTCCGCTCCAAGCTGTCCCGGATTATCCATCATGATATTCAGGCCTGTTTTTACTCCAGGTCCCAGTACCATAACCTCTTTTTTCAGGATTTTTTCTGCTGCCAGCTTGGCAATATTGGTGA
>ENA-OURQ01002612-OURQ01002612.1-human-gut-metagenome-genome-assembly--contig:-NODE-2612-length-13167-cov-4.690207_pt1 | contig 13167 bp, 17 predicted proteins | sample MGYA00242105_ERZ508999 | MGnify/ENA primary metagenome ERZ508999 (study PRJEB26280, sample SAMEA2338771) | human gut metagenome | biome: human gut; feature: human-associated habitat; material: faeces...
TTCGCGAGGCCAAATTCGCCTCGCAGGACTAACACTATCCCTCTATCCCCTGTTACGGGGATTACCTTTTTATCTACGCAGCTTTTACCTGCTGTGCATCCTGTTTATTCTTATCTGGTCTCCAGACAAACTTTCCTTTTCCCCAGAGTTTGCAATATTCACATTTTTTATGACTGCGTTCCATATGTCTGACAACCGTGTATTTGCCTGATTTATGATATTTATACTGTTTTGGTCTGCCAGCGCAAGCCTTTGCGTTTCTATACAAATCTTTGTAACCGATGGAGATAGTAGTAACACACAAAGATGTAAAATCTTTGATACCGTCAAATGCGTTCGGGTACTCCTTACGGAGGATGTTTGCGGCTCCATTGATATCAGCGTTCAAAAGAGTCCCATTCTTTGACCTGTAAAGGCCGCGATGAATCCTCTTTCCAGAAAACGCATACTCCTTATTCTCGCCTTTCTTGTATGTTGGTATATCGTCCATATCAAGAAGGCTCGCCTGTGATGTATAACTTTCTTCCCTGATTACTACAGCAATCCCGCATTTTGAAGCAACCGTTTTTAAAATCGTGATAAATTTTGTGTATGGAATGGACACAAAATTCTGGTTTACGTTATCCTTAAGGTCGATTTCCTGTTTCTGGCCGTCATTGTGGCCCATCACTATCACGTCAACACCTGCAGCTTTTGCATACCTGCATATATACCATGCGCATTTATAGAAGTAATCACGCAGGAACGACTCCCTCTTCTGGCTTAAAATGTTCAGATGCTTACTGTATTTTACAGAAGATTTGCTGTCACTGCCTTTTGTAACAGAAGATATAAGTTTTGCTCGTTTCTTGTTAAATCTCTGATTCGCAGACTTTACCGCACGGCCATTCATCACAAACGGGACACCACCGAAATTGTTCGCAACTCCAAGAAAATTGTTTACTCCAGGGTCAAGGCCAAGGATTCGCTTCGGATTTTCAGGAGCTTCTACTTCAGCAATCTTGTCATCAAATGTGATGAGGATATAGTATTTTCCATACATGGCTTTTACTTCAGTTTTAACATATTTCAAATCACTATACAAAGATGCTTTTCCGATTTCAAATCTGTCAGGATTGTTTACGAACTGGATGTAACATCTACCATCTTCTTCTTTCAGCTTCGCTACCTGCTTTGAAAACCATGCAATATATTCTTCATCTTGCTTGTATCCGGGAATCTTTGGTTTCCCAGTAAAACCTGCCGGATTCTTCCTGTATGCCTTTAAAGACTCAAAATATCCCTGCCATGCAGTAACTGCCTTGCGTATTGCATTCTGATTGACCTGGCTATTCATGCGTCTATATACAGGATTGTCTGTAAACTTAAAAATGGCATCAAGCGTCCCGTATGATAAGAACCATTTTTCCTCAGTTGGATACTGGAACGGCTCCTGGCTTACAATAGAAAAAGCTATGACTGCAGAATTCATACCGCCTACTTTGGAAAGATTCAGTTCTGCAAATTTCTTCTTCATATTCTTTTGGCCAATAACTTCATTGGCTTTCTGAATACCGGTAAATACGTAATGCAGCACTTCGGTTTCCAAGTGCGTACGCTCCTCCGGAGATTTTTTTAAACCAGTCATTGTATTACGGATATAAAAATTGGCAGTATTATACATACATTTGGAGTCTGCGGTATTTGTCTTAAAGTACTGACAGAACGCAGCATCTTTCTTATTTTTTGTAGGGTTGATTATCATTTTAAATGTACGCATAAGTCCACCTCCTTTTCATATGTCTTAAATTCAAATTAATACTTGACTATGTTTATATTATAGCATATATTTAAAGTAAAGTCAAGTTGACTTAAATTCAAAATAAGGAGGGATTTTTCAATGGAATATAAGAAAAAAGCACATTCTGTATACTTGATGACTTACCATCTTGTATTTGTAACTAAATACCGGAAACCGGTCATCTCAAACGAAATCGGGGAATTTATGAAAGAGCTGTCAAGAGAAATATGTGAACAGCATGGAGGCACACTTATATCTGCCGAGACAGATACTGACCATATGCATCTTTTAATCTCTATGCCTCCACAGGAACGGCCGTCAGATATCATACGGGTATTGAAAACCCAGACGTCAAAGAAAGTACATCTCAATGAGAAGTTTGACAAATATGTAAAACAGTATCTTTTTGGTGACGTATCTTTGTGGAGCCCGTCTTACTTCATTGCAACAACAGGCGGGGTTACCATTGAAAAAATTACAGAATATGTAGAATCACAAAAGACAGAATACCACAAACGAAAATATGAGAAGACAGGCAGATATAAGAAAAAATAAAACCGGCGCTTACATCCGACGGACAACTAAATACGTAAATCTAAGTGATGCGTATTTAGATTGGCCGCGGTTTTACGCGCCATTGTGATAATTGTTGTAATATCTCCTGCTGAATACTGTCAACTCGTCCAGCAATGTTTAATATAATTCCACTAGTATAAATATATACCTTAATACCTTTAGATTTTGCATAATGTACAATTTCTAATAATCCGTCATGCAAAAAAGGTTCTCCACCAGAAATACTTAAAACTTCAGTATTTAACTTTGACGCACCATCAATTATTTTTTTTTACTTCCGCAGTTTCTATTTTTAAAGTACAATTAATGTCAGAATTAGATGAACAATGCAAACATCTATTTGGACATTTATGTATTATTTCAATTGAAATTTGTTTCATCTTTTTCAGCGCAGGATACCCCATCCGATGAAGAAACAATATTCTTTGTTTCGTAGTCAAGTGGGGAGGAATGCGCGGCTTTACATCCATCCTGCTTCCTCCTTTTAATTAAATGCTGATTTAAAATAACCGCCAGTGTATTTGTAAATTTTAACTTTTTAACAGATATAGCTCGAGCTTCGCGCTCGTGATACCTCGCCGTATCGGCTCGTTACCAGATTAAAAATGATACCTCCCCGGCTTTGCCGGAGTCGGTACCAGATTAAAAATGACAACTCAGGCTTACGCCTTCGTTACCAAGCCTCATAGAGGCTGACAAGCGAAGCCGTAAGGCTGAGTACAAAGAACAAATATAACCAAGCCCGCAAGGGCTGACAAACGAGCCCGTAATGGCGAATGCATGTGTCTTTCAGTTATCAGTCGCCACTCCAGACAACATCTTTTTCTGTCAGGTTATCTGTAGACATTACAATCATATCCAGCAGCGGTTTAATTGCGTTAGCAGCAGTCGCCGTCCAGTAATTAGACATATCGCCCTCATTGACCATAAATTTAATCTCTTTCTTTTCATCGTATGTATGATGCAGAATCGCATCAATTTCTTCGCGTTCCGAGATTTCTTTTCCATTTCTAAGATATATGGTTTTAGTCCTTTCGGTTTCAATCCATTCGCCGTTTTCATCGGTATAGTTCTGCTTAATTTTTTCAATCATATCCATCAGCATCGGGATTGATTCAGCGGGAGTCTTTCCATACAGGCCGCGGATTCCGTATTCGGTTTTAATAGGGCCATGTGTTCCGTCAGCGTAATGTGCTGAAACTTTATCATGTGCAAATCGCTGGTCACCGTCGGTTGCCTCATAATAATAATGGCTGTAATTATATGTGATATTGATATGCGCTTCCGCCTGCTCTGCCTGCTCTAATTCCCCCGTCATCGGATTCAACCTTGCCGGCACGTTTCCGCCTCTCACATACTGCGGGTGTCTCATTGTGGCTGTTTCTCCTGTCACTTTATTTTTCAGTTCAATATCGTAACTCATTTTGATGCTCCTTTCTTTCTTTTAAACATTTTTTTTGTTTTCATTTTTAGTATGCGAGATTTCTGGCTTGGTGGAATTTTTTTGCGGGCTTTTTGCGGAGGGGGGATGATATTTTTGTGGATATTTTTTTGGATTTTTACGTACCGTTTTGGAATTTTTCGGCATATTAAATGTGTAGAAATAAAAAATCTTATTTAGCCTTGTAGTAACTTATAGCACAATAAAAAATATCTTAGAATCAGGAGGAAATAATAATGAAAAATACTAAATATTATACAGAATTAATAGGCAATATGGTTGAAACTCAATGTATGTCAGATTTACGCAATGGAGAAACAACAATTAAAGATGTTCCATTTGAATTCAGGGACTTTAATGCGTATTCATCAGCACATAAATTTGCGCGAGGAATCGTTGATGAAAAAGAACGCTACTATCAGCTTTGGAAAATTATGGCATGCTTAGAATCTGATATATCTGATTTGCAAATTGCTAAGGATATTAGGGATTTAAACAAAACAAACCTTAAACCAACAGAAGAAATTCCACAAGATAGTAAATATTTTGATTTAGATGACAGGCTTGACGATTTAAAATCTGCTCATAGTTTTTATTTCGAGTTTGCTACGCAAAAAGTTTTCTTTTAAATAAATTAACTTTCAATCAAGTGCTAGAATTTTTACTATTTATTGATAATTCGCTATTTTGATTCGTATCCAGCACGAAGTGCAGTGAGCGAAACCGTAAAGCTGAGCGATTTGGAGAGCTTATGCTCGTCATCACCAGACGTGAACTGTTGTATAGCGATGAAGTGTATTTTGAATTTTGAATCAAGCCCGCATGCGAAATTAAAGTCGGAATATTTGGCTCGATGACGATTTTTTCTGACTGGAAATTCCAAGTTATTCGCTTATTTTGTTTCACCTCTATTTTTGCATTTTATTTATGACCCAATAATATTAAACAACGAGAGGTGATATAATGAAAAAACAATTAAGCGATTGGGTTAAGCAGCATAGCGCTAAAGATTATAAAGAATGTTATCGAGTCCTTAATTATCCAGGATATACAGATGAAGAGGATTATAAACTTATTTTTTATATTTCAGAAATGAAGCATGGTGCTTATTCTAATTCTGCCAGATGTCGTATAAACGCAATTGAATCAAATCGAAATCAAATACCTTTTCACAATTCAACAATATATGACGCAGAAGTTAATATTAATTATGATACAGGCGTTGCTATTTTAACAGATAATGTAGTTGATGAGAAAAGTAGAGGTAAAGGTATTGGTTCATTAGGTATGACATATATTAAAGATTTTTGTAAAGCTGAAAAATGTATATGTATTGATGGATTCAAGCGTCCAGTTCCGAATACTGAAGAAGAAATGATTAAATTAACACATTTCTATATCAAAAATGGATTTGAGCAATTGCAAAACAACGAAATACGATATATCATTGAAAATTAGAAAATATCCAATTATTGAATTAATTTCAGAGAGGCAAAGCCTCTCTTTTCTTATATCGCAACATTATAGCTTTTTTGCATATTAAAAATGAAACAATAAAACCAAAAACCAACAGGAGGTTAAAAATGGAAAATATAGAATATTACACAAAGAAAACTGACGATATGTTTTGGAACTCGCAATGTAATACGGATTTATTTGAAGGAAAAATAAAGATTGCTGATGTTCCGGTTGAATTCAGGACACACGAGGCATACATTTGCGCTCACCGATACGCAAGATGGATTGGCGACGAGAAAGAGCGCCATCATCAGTTGTGGAAGATTGCAGAATCTCTTGAGGCTGATATTTGCAATTTCGAAATGGCACAAACAATGCGAGAATATGGAGCTACAGCACCAGAAATTGAAAAGAAAGTTGGGACTAAGATTCCTGAAGAATCCGAATTTTTTAATTTGGACGAACGATTAAAAGAGCTGGTTATGATTCATGATACTTATTATAATTACCCAACGCGAAAATCATATTTAATGTAATTTGCAAAATCTTACTTAAGGAGGCAAACACATGCAATTTAACCATCCCGAATCTTACTATACAGCACCCATCAATCAATTTGGCGATACCCAATGCATTTCTGACATTCTCGCCGGCAGAATCAGCATTACCGATGTCCCGCCAGAGTTTCGCCAATACACTGAAGAGCAGATGATTCGCTTGCTCTCCGCTTTCGGAGCTACACGTTGATAACTCGCCGTTCCGGCTCGTAACCAGACTTCGAACAGGGATTCACTCTAGCTAATGACAAACAAACCAACAGGAGAAAAACGATGAACGATTTACAGTACTACACAAAAGAAATTAATGATTGCCGCGAAACGCAATGCCAGTCAGACTTACTGAATGGAAAAATCAAGATTACAGATGTGCCATTCGCATTTAGAGGCCATGACGAATACACAGCTGCACACAAATATGCAAGAGGACTTGTGGACGAGAAAGAGAGATATTACTTATATTGGAAAATTGCTGAATGTATGGAATCTGACATGGTCAACCTGCAAGCAGCAGTTGACGTTAAAAACGGTAGAATACCAGATTGCGAGCCAACACTTGACATTCCTGAAGAATCCAGATATTTCAATTTGGACAACAGAGCCACTGAATTAGAGATAGCGCATAAGATGTATTTTGAGAATTTCCCTACACGAAAAATCTTCTTCTAACATTTCTCCGTTCTTACTCGATGCCAGGTTTAATCCTTTCTCCGTCTTCGCCAGCCCACTTTCACACCCAACCAACAAGAGGTCTTCCGACCTCTTGTTCTTTTTCTAACTCCTTTTTCTTTTTATTTTGCATATTATATAAGAACGGATGCGCGAGCGATTTCTTCCTGCCGTTCTGCTCTCCCAGAGCACCAGGCAGCAGCCGGCAAAGCCGGAGTGCTGAAAATACAAAACATAAGGAGGAATCCATTTTGGAAAAACAGATTAAACCGCACAGAAATCTATTTGCACCAACAATCGCGCAGAAAAACAAGCATCTGACTACAACGGCATTGCTGCCAAAAGCAAAATATTACCGGACGTATCTGGAGCCGTACTTAAATGATGTCGTATATATAGAATGTGCAAGATGGTATATTAAGCCAGACTTCGTAGACGGCCGCCCCGGTGACCAAATACTTTTGCTAGATGCCATATTGGTATCAGCAAAGCACCACGAGATACAGCGCCCTATTCCAATACCGCATATATGGACGGTTGTAGATTCCGAATGGAAGCACCGAGTCCACTTGAATTCAGCAGGAAAACTGTATTTAAAAGGTTTTTTGTATCTTTACGGGCATAAGGGCGTTAAGAATATCGGGTTTCAGACACTATATGCAAAGGCGTTACGGTGCTGAAGTATTGAAGAGAGGAACGATTTTATCGCTCCTCTCTTCTCTTGTCTTTTATGTTTTTTTTGTCTTCTGACTTTTCTTTCTCTATTTCTTTAGTCAGTCCAGTCAGTCTTTTTTCTCTTCTTTTTTCTGTATCTTTTTCTGCTGTTCTGTCACCGCATCAGCAATTGCCGATACATCAAATGCCGCAATAAAATCAGACACCAGAGCAAGAGCATCTTCCTGGAGCAGGCCTGAGTTTACGATACTTAACAGAAATTCTTTTAAGCGGTTGATTCGTTTTAATTTTACCTCATATGATGCAAAATAATGTCCGCCTATATATTCTTCAATATCATCAATCAGGGTGCGGCAAGCGAAACATCCATTCGTTCGTATATATTCATTTACGTCTTTATTTTTATCGTTAATGAAAAGGAACACCTTAACAGCTAGCTTTAATGACAGGAAGCTATCGCAATATTTCCAAGTTTCTTCGGTGTATTTCGAATCAAACTGATGGGAATTGTAATATCCATTAATCTCGTCAATCCTGTCGCTACTCATTGTCGGAAGATAAAGCCTTTCTATTGGCCGGCAGTTTGATATTTTTTCTAACGGGTCGCTGTCTTTATCAATCAAATGAACGACAACGTAGTCTTTATATTGAGCTGCAGATTGAAATGACGGAGGCATATGTACTGGTATATACCCTTCTGGCCATTTTGGAGTTATCGCTTTAATCAGATTCTTCGGCATTTTCCGGTTTTTAATTCTTACAACTCCGTATATATAAAAATCATCAGCGAAGCCTCCATCTTCTATATACTCCATTGCTGAAGGAATATAGATAGTACTAAGGTTTTCGCATGTTACAAACGTACCAGCTTTAAGATTTTTTAGTGTTTCCGGAAGCTGGATTCTATGAATGTGTTTATTCCAATCAAACGCATGAATATCAATCTCCTCGACACCCTCCGGTATTTTAAAGTTGCAACATTCTCTTGCAGGGCTACATTTAATAAGTTTCTTTCCGTCTTTTGAATATACGACTCCGTCAATTGATTTATAATACGGGTTGCTTTCGGTGACCTCTATATCTTGAACAAAACACATTCTATAATCAAACATAGAAAAATCAATTTCTGCATTTATATCAAGAATAACGGTCGTTGCTATAAATGCACTTTCGTTTTCAATTATAGCGTTAATTTGGCTTTTATTTTTTATAACTATAGTATCAGCGAATTGTGAAAGTCCAACATTATCTTTTGCAATGGCAGTAACCTTTTTATCAGGAAAAATATACTTATTTTTTTCATCATCTTTTCCATGTTCAATATATGGTATTACCAGAATCGTTCCAATCATGCAATCTTCTTTACATTTGTCTTCTACGTCCCATTTACTATCCAGATTAAACGGCTTGAAACAGTAAAAAGAACCAAGAAAGCAAGTTGTCACGCTATCCGTATTGATAATATTTTCAGTCTCACATCCGGAAAAATAACACTCACGAGAGATTTCATTAATTCCTTTCAGGTCAACTACCTCGTCCTGGTTTCTGTGAAAGATGTTTTCCAAAATTCCCCTGTTCATATCTGCAGCATCTTGTTTGCTTATCTCACCACATCTTATCATATCGGCAATGTCATCCGGCAATCTTACCAGCATATCACTGTCCAGAAAATACGGAGAATCAGATGTAACTTTTCTTACATTTGGAAATGAGTTATAGCTAATAATTACGCTGCATACATTTTCACAAATATGAATTTCTTCAATATCAGAAAACACTTTGTCTTTTTTCAGAAAACAAAATTCGTCAAATCCACCGAGTATTAGTGTTTTGATTCCAGGTTCAATATCCATATCCTGACACATTTCAGCTGTAGGCTCTTCCCAGTTAGCGAAATCCCAGTCATTATGAAGCGCTTCCCTCAGCTCCTCATCACTCATCCGCGCATCCGGCACACTATACAATTTCACCCCCTTCTGCAGTTCTACTTCTTTTCTTACGATTTTTTCAATCATTTTTTCTACCTCCTGGTATATATATTTTTATTTCCAGGCTTTTTTGCCTGGCTCCTTATCAAGAACGGCTCGTCAGAAGGTGTTCTGGGGGGTGTATGTTTTTCTGTCTTTTTGCAGTTTCCGTACACAGAAAAATCCGTTCTTATTTAATATGACAAATAAAATTATTTTTGTAATGTTTTTTTACAATTTTTTTTCTTATATATCCAATATGCTGGATTTTAGACTTTTTTTGCTTGTGGAAAAAGATTACAAAAAAGATAAAGCAAAGACTCTGATGGCTGATTTTGTACAAAAATAAGCATCGCCAAGCGATGCTTATAGACCATATCAGAGGTTGACATTACTTTTTCTTTTCGGCAATTTTTCCAGGATATATGCAATAAGAGACAGGTATTCTTTTTCCTGTACGATTTTTAGCATATACTCCAAAATATCAGGCTTCCAAATATCTAGTGTTACCAGTTCAGCCATTGCTTCTTCGCTTTCTTCTGCTTTTCTTTCTGCCATTGACCGTACATTTAAGACCAGATAACGACGGGAAGATTTGGTCTGATAAAGTTTATACTGCAAAAGTGCAGCATCTTCCTTTTCTATTCCACTGCCTCCATATTTATATAAATCAGGTGCTTCTGAGTTTTTATCTGAGAAGAATGCATTGATATCATCAGTGAACTTGTTAAAATTACTGCCAGGTTTGACATATCTTGGGATTGCAATCGGCTTAAAGCCTTTCACAGTGAGCGCGATTGCTTCCGTAAACTCCTTATCATCTGTTTCGTAGAATTGGTACATGCTGTAATCAGATAAGCATGGATTCAGAAAGCAGAAAATACCTTTTTGTTCGTATAATGCTTTTGGGACTGTTACATCTTTAAGTGGGCAATTGACAAACAGGTCATCTTCAATCATAAGCTTTGCATTATCAGGATATGTGAAAGTCTTAATCCCTGAATTTTTAAATATTTTACTCTTCATATGCTCCACAGAATCCGGAAGAATGATTTGCCTTAAAGCTTTACAGCCATAGAATGCGTTGCTCCCAACTACTATTAGCTTACTACCTTCCGAAAAGTAAACGTGTTCTAACGATATACTTGATGCAAATGCAGCATCATCAATTACCTCAACAGAATCAGGGATTGTAATTTCCGAGATTCTGCTTGACGTAAAGGAATTTTTACAAATGATTTTCGTCCCGTCTAAAACTCTTACATCTCCTGTTATTCCAGCCGGGCAGAATAATAATTTTGAGCCATCTTTTGAATAGATAATACCGTCAACTGTTTTGTATTCAGGGTTTTCATCGCATATAAGCATGTCTTTTAACATGCATAACTCCATCAGTCCACGCGTCAAATAAATATCGCTTGTTATGCGTTTTCTGCAGATAAGATGCTCTGCCTCCTTTTTGATATCAGACGGTAAATACCCTATCTCTCCCCATTCATTCAGCGTTAGAGTTTTTGTTTCAGTGTTGTATTCGTACATAGCCTTCGTTTCCTTTCTTTGTTTTTTGTCTCTTACGATTAATATGTGTAATCACCGCAATTTGTAGAAAAAGGTCGCAGATGCGCCGACAAAAATATGATACCGCGAGCTATGCTCGCGTGTACCAAGCCAGTAAGGGCTGACAAACGACGGCGAAGTCGGGGAATTACCAAAGACCGTCTTTTTTCTTGCTAACAAAGAACGTAGAACTACGTTCGAAGCCTGGTAATGAGCCCTACTGCAAAGCATGCGAATTATTAATATTGCACAGGCAAGCCACGGTGTTCCACCGGTTAGGTTCGATATATAGGTAATCAGGTCGTAGCCTGTTTTTCTTCAATTAGCGTCTTGAAATAGTTCAGGAAAATACGTTTTCCTTCTTTTCTGATGTTGATTGCTGCGTTCCAGTCTCCATCAATAGCGAATTTCTAATATGACAAATAAAAATTTTTTGTAACGTTTTTACAAATTCTTTGTTTTTGCCTTTAGATTCCAATACTCATCCCAACCATCGCCGGCGCAATCAAAACCACACTCTGCACAAGCAAAGCGAAAGTCAGTATCCATGCGTTACCGTTTTCTTTTTCTTCTTCTTTTTGCATTTTCTGAAAGCAATTTTCTTCGCAAAAATAGAGGTTAACAATCATCATCATGCCAACCAATACCATCAGCACAAATCTTGCCTGAGGCGGTATCCTACCCATCCCGTCTCCGAATGCGAAATATACCAGACACGGTTGGAGCAAAACATATACGGTGTCAGAAACTAATATCTTTTTTCTCATTTTTTTCTCCTTATTTACATATTTTTTGCATACTTAGTATGCAGGATTTTGCAAAAAAAAGAGCCGAAAGATTCGGCTCATGCTTTAAATATCAAACACATCTTCATCCTTTTTTGCTTTTCCAATCGCGTCCAAAAGATACGCTTTTACCTGGGTATCTGCATTTACACCATACATTTCATAAGCATTTTTCAGTGTTTCATGTTTTATCTCGCATACATCCAACAGGTTTTTCAATGCTTCGGCATCATTTTCAGATGCACACCAGGAAATCGCAGCAGGTGCGATAGTGTCCAGATATTTTTTTAATTCTTTTCCGTTTTTGCTTTCTTTTCTTTCCTGATTCATATTTTTGTATGTAGTTACAGCAACTATTTTTAACATATCTGTATCATTTACATATTTATATAAGGAATCCAGAAAATCCCAGATTGCCTGTTTTCGTCTTTGCTTGCCATGCACCAGGAATGAAATTTTATCAAACCGTTTTGTAATTTCGGCCTTATCTTTTTCTGTTAATCCAAGAGGGACGCAGAATATCTGTCCGCAATATTCCAATGCAAGAATATTTCCGGATGCCGATGGGCGTTTAATTTCTTTGCCAAATGAGTCTAAAGAAAACAAACATGAACTCTCATACATACAGGAATGCTGCCCTGCATATAGTATAAAAATACGAAAAATAGACCTTAACGCTTTTCTGTCATCTGTAATCGCAAATACCGACATCTGTAAATTGCTTGTATATTTTTGTCCATTTTTATCCATGAGGCATTACAAATCTCCCTTCTTTATTTTTATGTGCTTAAATCTCAAACACATCCCTCTCCTCTTCACTTTTCCCCAAAAACTCCATCAGACACGCCCGAATCTCCACCGGCGCGTCTGGGTTTCCGTCAAAGACCTTTCTCACAGTTTCCCTATCAGCCAGGCCCTCCTTCAGCATTTCATACAGCAGCAGGCCATTACTCTCCTGTACACACATCGCCGCTATATACCCGCTCTTCTGCTGCAGATATTCCTGGATATTTTTCCCTATTCTTTTCTTCTTTCTTTTTTCGCTCATCGCTACATATGTTCTGAAAGCTACTTCTTCCTGAAAATGCAAAAACGGGTTTTTGTACTGCATTTCGAAATATCTCCTCAACAGAACAAGCCGCAGCGGAGCAAACGGTATTTTTGCAATCCGGAGCAGCAGCTCGTCTCTTCTCCTGGCGTCTGCTTCCATGATTATACGGCTGACATACTCCACGCAGTCTCCAAACCGTATCTCAATTACATCGGAATTACCCCCAAACATCTGCGATGAAAGCTTATATTGCATATATGTTATGTTTTCAGTCGCAACCAGCAGCAAATCTGCAAGTTTTTCGATTCCTTCTCTTGTATTTTCTACCTGAATCAGGTTTAAGCTGTTTTTTGCCATTCTTTTTCTTCTCTCTCTGCGGCATCCCTTGCCACTATATCTTCCAGTCGGCCAGCAAATGTTTCGCATATTTTTTCCGTTTCTTTTTCTTCCCGTTTTGTATATCTTTTCACGGCCTCCGCTGCAAGCATGATGATTGCTGTCAGCCCGCATACAAGTGATTGACCGACGGGCAGCCATTGAAATTTGGTAACGACTCCGGCAAAGCTGGAGAGTTATCAAAGACTGACCGCGGCTTCTTCGCGAGGCCAAATTCGCCTCGCAGGACTAACACTATCCCTCTATCCCCTGTTA
>ENA-OURQ01002623-OURQ01002623.1-human-gut-metagenome-genome-assembly--contig:-NODE-2623-length-13133-cov-22.466279_pt1 | contig 13133 bp, 8 predicted proteins | sample MGYA00242105_ERZ508999 | MGnify/ENA primary metagenome ERZ508999 (study PRJEB26280, sample SAMEA2338771) | human gut metagenome | biome: human gut; feature: human-associated habitat; material: faeces...
ATTAGTAGAATAATGAAAGGCGATGGAGACTAAAATCTCCATCGCCTTTCGTCTTTTTTTGAAATATAAATCGTACCTTTGTCATACACCAATCAGGTTATAATAATAACATGGAACAGATGCGTAAACTGCCGATAGGCATACAGACTTTTGAGGAAATACGTAGGGATGGTTATCTCTATGTAGATAAAACGGCTATGGTTTATCAAATTGCAAATGTAGGTAAACCTTATTTCCTGAGCCGTCCCCGTCGATTTGGCAAGAGTCTGCTTCTTTCTACCTTTGAAGCCTACTTTCAAGGACGCAAGGATCTGTTTCAAGGTTTGGCCATCGAACAGCTGGAAAAGGAATGGGAAGAATACCCGGTTTTGCACTTGGATTTGAATGCCCGGAAATATGAAACTGCTGCTGACCTGACGGCTATGCTTAATCAGTATCTGGAGAAATGGGAGCTGCTCTATGGTCAGGAGAAGAAAGACCGTAGTCCGGAAGAGCGTTTTGCTTACGTGATAGAGCAGGCATGCACGCTGACGGGAAAGCAGGTTGTTGTGCTGATTGATGAGTATGACAAGCCATTGCTTCAAGCGGTCTTGGATGAGAACTTGCTGGATGAGTATCGGAAAACATTGAAAGCATTCTACGGTGTCTTGAAGAGCGCTGACCGTTATCTTCGTTTTGTTTTCCTGACCGGAGTGACCAAGTTTGCGCAAGTAAGTGTGTTCAGTGACTTGAATCAGCTGAATGATATCAGCATGAAGTCTCCTTACGCTGCTTTGTGTGGTATTACCAAAGAGGAGTTGGTGAAAACCTTTCTGCCGGAACTTGAGAGACTGGCTAAACGAAGAGGGATATCCTTACAAGAAGTGATTGATTTGATGGAACGTCAATATGATGGTTATCATTTTCATCCGGAAGGTGTAGGAATGTTCAATCCGTTCAGTGTATTGAATGCTTTTGATGCAGAAGAGATGGGATACTATTGGTTTCAGACCGGTACACCTACTTACTTGGTTGACTTGCTGAAGCAGAGTGATTACGATATACGTCTATTGATAGATGGAGTGGAAGTGCTGGCTTCCGCTTTCTCTGAATATCGTGCGGAAACAAATAATCCTCTTCCGATGATTTATCAAAGTGGTTATTTGACCATAAAAGGGTATGATGATGATGTGAAGCTATACACTTTAGGCTTTCCAAATGATGAGGTTCGTTACGGCTTTCTGAATTTTCTGGTACCCTATTATACCAATGTATCCAATGATGAGACTGGTTTCCACATCGCTAAATTCATGCGTGAATTGAAGAGTGGGGATGTGGAGGCGTTTATGGAGCGTCTTAAGATATTCTTCTCCGGTATTCCGTACGAGTTGAGTGATGATACGGAACGTCATTATCAGGTTATTTTTCATGTAGTGTTTACTTTGCTGGGACAGTTCATCCGGTCCGAGGTTCGCAGCAGCCGCGGCCGTGCGGACGCAGTAGTTCATACCCCTACCGCTATTTATGTTTTTGAGTTCAAACTGGACGGTACGGCCGACGCAGCTCTGAAACAAATAGATGAGAAGGGGTATCTGATTCCTTATACCTTGGATGGCAGGAAATTAGTGAAAGTAGGTGTGAACTTCAGTAAAGAAACACGGAATATTGATGAATATATTGTCGTGGAGGAATAGGAACGAACAATCCTATATACGGAAAAGGCGATGAAGATTTGATTCTTCATCGCCTTTTCCATATTATAGTATTTCATTTTATTTCTTCATCCTCAGCACCCGTATTCCCGTCCACTTATTATTGTCTTTCAGCATTTGGGACAAGGGGACTTTGGAGACGACCACTTTCTTGTCGGTAGAGGAAGCGTGTACCAGCAGGAGTTTGTTATCCGCATAGAAAGCGATTCCCATGTGGGCTACGTCCAGCCCCGGAGTGTTGGTGGTGATGGCTATGATATCGCCGTCTTTAATCCACGGGAGACCATCGGCGGGAAGTTTGGCTTTGGGAAGATAGTGAACTTCCTTGCCGGACAAGGATTGCTCAATCTTCTTCATTTTGGCTACGTTCTCCGGCGAATTGGCCAGCTGCTTGTAAAGTTGGGGATGGGAAGACATGTAGGAGATAGACAACCGTTCGGTGTCGGGACTCATGGCGCCCGTTACATCCTGAAGGAAGCCGTTGCGTACGCCATTGTTTATCCAGTCGGCAATATAATGCAGGCGGGAAGTGTACCCGTCGATTTTACCGTCACGGTAACGGATTTTTTGCAGGTTATCGGCGAAAGCGCTTTCCGAGATGTCTCCGTCGGCCAATTTGGGGGTGAGTGTCTCTGCCAGCACATATTCCACCAGCGTGGTGCAGTCTACCTCATCGCAGTTGATGACGAGTTCCTCGGGACCATCTGCCTCCAGCGTATGGGCTACGTATGGCACATCCAGATACTTTATTCCATTGCTCAACATATCTTTCCCTCCCTGGGCAGAAACGGAAGTTACCATGGCTGCGGCGCAGAGGGCGCTGAACATAAATTTAGTCATTGTTTTCATTTTTCTCTCTTTTGATTATTATTGTTCTTGAACGTAAAAAGGATGCAGCAAATTTACTACATCCTTTTTATAAAAGCTTAATCCGGAGGGATTAAATTCAATATTGCCGGATTAAATATTTATAATCCTCCTTTTTATCGAACGGAACAAGGGAGAAACCGTATTCAATGGCGTTCTCTTTGCCCGGACGAATCAGATAGGGTTCATGGGCGGTTGCGCCCCAACTGTCGTCTCCACCGACACCCATCATGCGGTAATCAATGAACAAATCGACCATCTTTTCCGGCAGAGGGTCGGTGAGGTGGCGGTGATGGGTCTTTTCGGTACGCGGAGCGCCGTTGTCAATCGTATCGCCGCTGTCCATACTTTCCAGGGGATAGTTGGAGGCGTTCAGCTCAAAGGTGCGGTCGGCGATGAGCAGCAAACCACGTTGCGTCTTATCGGTAAGGGCGCACCAATAGATGTCCGTGCGATGGTTGTTCTCCTGTGGGCGGACATACGGCTCGTACATATCCTTGACCGGGATGGCGTACTCTCCGATGAACTGGGAGGTACGGCGGTCTCGGTAATTCTCTTTCGGACCGCGACCGTAGTAGGTCAAGTCTGTAAAGCTTTCCGGCAACTGCATCCGCAGGCCCACACGCGGTATCATCGGAGCTTGGTCTCCTTCGGCCATGAAGCGGTTGTCTACCTTGATGACTCCGCTGGCATATATCTTATAGGTGATGTTCCAACGGGCCTCTGTCTGCGGAAAACGGTAGGTCACCTTTACTGTCGTGGCATTGCTGCCCGGAGTCACTTGGAAGCTTTCGGCTTTCGGTTCCTGATAGCTTGCCTCTTTCCAGGCTTTGAGGCGGACGGGGAGGTTGGCTCCATAGTCGTTGTCCGTCGGTGCACGCCAGAAGAAGGGACGGGGACCTTGACCGTTCAGTATGTACTCGTGCTTCTTGTATAAATAGGAGGTGAGCAGACCGCTTTGCTTGTCGAAGGTGGCTTTGAAGTCGGGACCGGAGAACGCCACCAAATTTCCCTCTTCCTTAGAAGTGGCGGGCTGCTGTGCCGTAGCCTCTTTCTTGTAGAAAGTATGGACGTAGGTCTGTTCGCGTGCGATGACCGTGCCGGCCGGGAGGAAAGGCTCTGCCGTCTTGATGGCTGCATAGAACTCGATACGCACATCTCCCGTTGTCTGTTTCTCTTTGGGTATGCCGTTCAGGAAGCCGGTGGTTACCGTCTTGCCCGGTGCAGCATGGATATTTTCAATCTTGCCACGGTAGACTTCCTTTCCATGGTCGCGGATGATGTAGTAGAAGTCGTACTTGTCGAGATTGGTGAAAGAGAAATCATTGCGGATTTTCACGGTGGAAGTCTGCTTGTCGAAGTCGAGGAACTTGATGTTCTGGTAGACCTTCCCCATCTCTTCCGTCTGCGGTTTGACACTGCGGTCGGGATATACCACGCCGTTGATGCAGAAATTACCGTCAGAGGGAGTGCCGTTCTCGCCATAGTCGCCGCCATAAGTCCAGTATTTACGGCCATCGTCAGTCTTGGCGGCAAAGCCCTGGTCTACCCAATCCCAGACACAGCCACCCTGGAGGATGGGATATTTTTCGATGATGTCCCAATACTCCTGGAAGTTGCCGAGGCTGTTGCCCATGGCATGGGCATACTCGCAAAGAATGAGGGGACGCGTCATCTCCTTGTTCCGGGCATACTTCTCCAGATAGGAAGGGGAAGCGTACATCGGGCAGTAGATGTCCGTATTCCATTCCAACAGTGCGCGTTCATACTGGATGGGACGGCTGTCGAGCGTCTTCAAGGTGTTGTAGGTGACGTAGAAATTCAATCCGTTTCCGGCTTCGTTGCCCAGCGACCAGATGATGACTGACGGATGGTTCTTGTCCCGTTCGTACATATTCATGGTACGGTCGAGGTGGGCATTCATGAAGAGCGGATTGTTTCCCAGCGTGCCGCCTACACGCAGGTCGTAACCCATGCCGTGGCTTTCTATATTGGCTTCGTCGATGACGTAGATACCATATTCGTCACAGAGTTCGTAGAAACGTTCCTGCTGGGGATAGTGACAGGTGCGGACGGTATTGACATTGTATCTCTTCCAAAGCTCGAAATCTTTCTTCATCAGTTCTTCGGAGACATAGTGACCGGTATTCTCGTTGTGTTCGTGATAGTTCACGCCTTTCACGAGGATAGGTTGTCCGTTTACCAACAGTTGCTTGTCCTTGATTTCCACTGTACGGAAACCTACTTTGCAGCTTGTCGCTTCAATCACATCTCCGTTCGGGCGCTTCAAGCTGACGACGAGGGTATAGAGGTTGGGCGTTTCGGCTGTCCATTGCAGGGGTTCCTGGATGGTCTTCTTGGTGAATTCCACTTCCGTTTGGTCACCGCTGACCTGAGTAGAGGACTGGGCTATCTGCTGGTCGTTCTTGTCCAGCAGGCGGTAACCAACGACAAATGGGGAATTTTGTCCGCTTTCATTGGTAAACTGCACCTTTACCTTGAGGATACCGTTCCGGTAGTTCTCATCCAAAGGAGACTCCACCTTGAAGTCCGTGAGATGGATTTGAGGCTGGGCATATAAGTAAATGTCCCGTTCGATACCACTGATGCGCCAGAAGTCCTGGCATTCCAGATAGTTGGCATCGGAAAAGCGGTGTATCTGAATGGCAATGACATTCTTCCCTTTCTTGGCAATGGCGCTGACGTTGAAACGCGCCGGAGTCTTTGCATCTTTACTCATGCCTACAAACTTGCCGTTGAGGTAGTAGAAGGCTGCCCCGCGTACGCCGTCGGCACTCAGGAAAATTTCCTTATCGTCCCAGTCTCCCGGAAGAGTGAACTCGCGGCGGTAGGTGCCGGTGGGATTCCATTCTTGGGGAACGTATGGAGGATTGGGCTTGTCCCAATAAGGAGGATAGCCCGAAGAACAGAATTCATAAGGCTGGTTCACATAGATGGGCGTACCGAATCCCTGCAACTCCCAGTTTCCGGGTACATTGATGTCCGGCCAGCGGCTGGCGTCCACACGGTCCATCATGAAGTCCGTGGGGCGGTCGGCGAAGGTTTCCACATAATGGAATTTCCATTTCCCGTTAAGGGACAAGCGGAATGTTCCGTTCTTGCGGTCATTGATGACGGCATCAGCCTCCGTGACGTAGGAGGTGAACGTGCTGCGGGCAGGCTCCCGGTTGATGCTTGTCAGCTTGGGGTTGGTAATCTCTTCGTAGCGATTGTTCTCCTGAGCAGTCAGGGCAAAGGGAAACGCTGCGAGGCAAGTGAGTAAAAAATACTTTTTATTCATAATTGCTTTTATTTCTTTGTGGTAGGTTCAGAGACCGGGAATACGAGCCCTTCACGCAACCACTTCTCCAGTTCTTCCGTCCATTGACGCTTGTAGGTGAAGTTGTCCCGGAATCCCCAGCCATGTCCGCCGGTGGGGTAGGCATGCAGGCTGGCAGGTACTTTATGGTCGCGCAGGGCAAGGAAGTAACCGATGCCGTTGATGGGCGGCACTGCGTCATCGTCCGAAGAAAGCATGATGAAAGCTTGCGGAGTGCGTGGGGACACTTGCCTTTCGAGGGAGTATTTTTGTTCCAGTTCCTGAGATGGATTTTCTCCGATAAGGTTCTTACGGGAACCTCCATGGGTAACGCCTTTCTGCATGGAAATCACCGGATAGAACAAGATCTGGAAGTCGGGACGGGTCTTGTCACTGCTGTATAGTGTGGCAAGCGAAGCTGCCAGATGGCCGCCGGCAGAAGCGCCCATGATGCCTACACGCTGAGGATTGACACCCCATTCGGCGGCATGTTCGCGTACCATGCGGATGGCTTGTTCGGCATCGGAAAGGGGCACTTCATGGTGCCCGTTGGGCATACGGTATTTCAGTACTGCATAGGTGATGCCTTGTGTGTTGAACCAGGGAGCCATGTCGTGTCCCTCGTGCTTCATGGCCAGCCCCCCGTAGCCGCCTCCCGGACACATGATGATGGCCATGCCGTTGGGGTGGGAGGCAGGGTACACCGTAAGGGTAGGGGTGGTGACATCGGACACCCATTCGTTGTTATGGTTCTGTCCGGAATTGGTCAGTTCGTTGTTATTGGGGGCACCGTTGGGCCATAGGGGCAGCTCAACGGGCTTTTGTGCAGATAACATGGTCGCTGCAAATAGAAAAGATAAAAGTAGAATCTTTTTCATGTTCTTGGTATTTAAAAGTTATTTGGTTTTCATGGAAGCTTTGATGAGGTAGAATATCAGAATGGCATAAGCACCCAGCGCCAGCACTTCGGACCAGGTGTTCTGCAACCATGCATCGTTTACGAGGTTGATTCCTCCGAAACGCATGGCAGCACTTGCCACACCCATTAATGCACCGCCGGCAATGAAACCGGAGGCAAGCAGGGTACCTTTCTCCCCGCGTTCGGCATTGAGAGCGGCATCCTTGCTGCGGCTGGTCACGTACCAGTTGATGGCACCGCCCACTACCAACGGAACATTCAGTTCCAATGGGATGAACATACCCAATGCAAATGCCAGTGCGGGAATCTTGCAGAAGTTGAGGATGACGGCCAGCACTGCACCGATGCCGTAGAGCAGCCAGGGCGCACCCACACCGTTCATCAACGGTTCGATAACGGCCGCCATGGCATTGGCTTGCGGAGCGGCCAGCTGTCCGCTGGTGAAACCGTATGTCTTGTTTAGGATAATCATTACACCACCTACGGTAGCGGCAGAAACGATGGTTCCGAGGAACTTCCAGGTCTCCTGCTTGGCAGGCGTGCTACCCAGCCAGTAACCGATTTTCAAGTCTGTGATGAAGCCTCCCGCCATGGACAGTGCCGTACATACAACACCGCCCATCACCAGTGCCGCAACCATCCCTTCGGGACCTTTCAGCCCTACGGCTACCATGACTACGGATGCCAGGATTAATGTCATCAGCGTCATTCCGGATACGGGGTTTGTGCCCACAATCGCAATGGCATTGGCTGCCACGGTGGTGAACAGGAAAGCGATACCTGCAACAAGCAGGATAGCTACAATGGTATGTGTCAAGTTGCCCTGCATCACATCGAAGTAGAAGAAGAGAACAACCAGCAGCAGCGTGATGATGGAACCGATGGCGATAATCTTCATAGAGATGTCCCGCTGTGTGCGTTTCACACTGGCTTCCACGTTGGACTTACCTCCCATTTCCTTGGCAGCCAGTCCTACGGCACTCTTGATGATGCCCCAAGACTTGATAATGCCGATGATACCTGCCATGGCAATGCCACCGATACCGATGCTCTTGGCATAGTATTTGAAGATTTCTTCCGGAGCCATAGCGCCTATGGTTGCCGTGATTTCGGGGTTCCATTGGTTCAGTACGGAATCTCCCCAAATCATGGACATACCGGGGATGATAATCCACCATACGGCCAGTGAGCCGGCACAGATGATGGACGCGTATTTCAGTCCCACAATATAACCCAGACCGAGCACGGCAGCACCCGTATTAACCTTGAATACCAGCTTGGCTTTCTCGGCCAGCATTTCGCCGAAGCCGCATACGCGGGTAGTGAAATTCTCGTTCCACCAGCCGAAGGTTGCCACGATGAAGTCGTATAGACCTCCGATAATACCAGCCATGAGTAATGGTTTTGCCTGGCTGCCGCCCTTTTCACCGGAGACGAGCACTTGTGTGGTGGCTGTCGCCTCGGGGAAGGGATACTTGCCGTGCATGTCGCTCACGAAATATTTGCGGAAGGGGATAAGGAAGAGAATACCCAGCACACCTCCCAGCAGGGAACTGATAAAGACTTGTGCAAAGGTGACGGTGATTTCTTTCGGATAGGTCTCTTGGAGAATATAGAGTGCCGGAAGGGTGAAGATGGCACCTGCCACGATGACGCCCGAGCTGGCACCGATAGACTGGATAATGACGTTTTCGCCCAATGCGTTTTTGCGTTTGGCGGCACCCGATACGCCGACGGCAATGATGGCGATGGGGATGGCGGCTTCGAATACTTGTCCCACCTTCAGCCCCAGATAGGCGGCTGCGGCCGAAAAGAGGATGGCCATCAGAATACCCCATGTCACCGACCAGGCATTTACTTCTGAATACTTCTTATCCGGGCTCATCAGAGGGTTGTACACTTCTCCCGGTTTCAATTCACGGAACGCATTTTCCGGTAGTCCGGTAATAGGTTCTTCTTCTTGTTTCATAGGTTTTGTAGTTTTATGTTTTTCTTTAATAGACTTCAAAGATAGTGCAAACCGAATGCAGGATAAAATGAGCAAGCTCATTATTATTCTGCTGAGGTGCAGCCTATCTTCGCATTTTAGGCAAAGAAAGCAAAAAAAAAGGAGATTTAAAAAAATCTCCTTAATTCTGTATGGTAAAATGCTTATTTGGCATCTTTAGCGGTCATGTCCCCTTCGATAAATAATCGCATGATTTCCGTTTTGGCATTGGTGCGCAGGGTAATGGATTTCTTGAAGTGTCCGGGGTATCTTCCGGTTCCATTATAAGTTACTTTCACTGTTCCAGTCTTTCCCGGTGCTATCGGTTCTTGTGAATATTCGGGAACGGTACATCCGCAGGAAGCTACAGCCTGATGGATGACAAGCGGAGCATCGCCTACGTTCGTAAACTTAAAGGTGTAGCTGACCACAGGACTGTTTTCGGAGAATGTGCCGAAGTTGTGGGTGGTCTGTTCGAATTTGATGTCTGCCTTTCCTTGTGCATAGGCATAACCGATGCTCATAACCAGCAGCATCATATAAAAAACGACTTTCTTCATGTTCTTATCTTTTTTATATTTCAACGGCGCAAAGGTAACCCATTTTCATTAAAATAATGCCTATGGCGTGCGAAATTGTATTAAATCGGGCTCAAAAGGTCTCTGTACGAATGATAAGCAGGGAAAAATAGGGGAAGCGGATGGTCGCTATCCGCTTGCTGTCATTGATATACTTCTCTTCCGGAGTGCCTACATTCTCAAAATAGTGATACCGGTATTCGGGATGCAGGCGGATGCAGCGGTGAATCTCATCGGTGCATCTGGACAGCTTCATGATGACAACCGCACTGTTTTCGCTTGTCAGTTTCTCTATCTCTTCTGTCGTAGTAATGCCGGGTATCACCGTCAGCCGCTCTTCCTGGCTGGCCACATGGAGCCCGCCCAGTGCGCCGGCGGCAATGAAGGCAGGGATACCGGGGATGTGCTTCACGGGGATGCCGTCTGCCTGCAGTTTGTCATATACATAATGTATGGAAGAGTAGAATCCGGCATCTCCTTCGGCAACGATACAGACCTTCTTTCCTTGTTGCCGGAGGGTGGAGCTCTCCATATAGACCTCGTCGTAGGCGCTCAGGGCTTTTTCGCGCTGTTTGCTCATGGGGAGTGGAAAGCGGTGCACCGTGTTTTCCGGAATGTCGAGTTGCAATAGGATGTCGGCTGCGCGTGAAACTCTGTTTCCATCTTTGGCCAGTGTCTCGGGACAGAATATACAGTCGGCTGTCTGCAGGGCTTTCAAGCCTTTTACGGTAATCAGTTCCGGTTCGCCGGGACCGAGAGATACAAATATGACGGGGAACATTTGCATGAAGACATTAAAGGTTAAAAATTAAAGAACAGCAAAACGGCTACAAAAGTGGGGAAATAATCAGTAGCAAACAAGATATTCGCTATCTTTGTTATTTACTAAAACAATCTGTTTTTTATGGATTATCAACTGAACACCCGCTTGAATGGCAACATAGCCATGACTTCCAGCTACCATGAGCGTGCGTCGCTGCAACGTGACAAGACTCTGTATAAATTCATTTGGGTACAGAGCGGTACGCTGACTCTGGAAATAGACCATATCCCCATGCGCCTGGAAAAGGATGAAATCGTGACCTTGACCCCGTTGCATCACCTGGAGGTAAAGGAGGTGGACGGTGAATACCTGACGTTTGTATTCAACAGCAATTTTTATTGCATCTATGGACATGACAACGAGGTCTCTTGCAATGGATTCCTTTTTTATGGCTCTTCCAAGGTGATGAAACTGGCACTTTCTGCCGGGCAGTCTTCCAACTTGCATGACATAGTCCGCATTTTCCGGCAGGAATCGGTCATCCATGACAACCTGCAGGAGGAGATGCTGCGGATTGTCTTGAAACGTTTCATCATTACCTGCACACGCATTGCGCGCCAGCGTTTCGGGGTGGGGCAGGAGAAGGAAAAGACGTTTGACATCATCCGGCAGTATTACGTATTAGTGGACCGGCATTTCAAGGAGAAGAAGCAAGTGCAGGATTATGCTGATATTCTTTGCCGTTCTCCCAAGACACTTTCCAATCTGTTCTCGACCTGCGGGTTGCCTTCCCCTTTACGGGTGATTCATGACCGCATTGAGGCAGAAGCCATGAGATTGCTGCTGTATACCCACAAAAGCGCTAAGGAAATCAGCTCCATTCTGGGCTTCGAAGACTTGTCCGCGTTCAGCCGTTTTTTCAAGAAAATGACCGGCGAGAGTGTCTCGGACTACCGGAAAAGAGTGAAACGGGAAGAATTGCCAACTGTTGCGGAATAATTGCCATTTCGTACGTGGTGGAAAACAAGGAACTTTGCAAAAACAAAAATCAAGTCATATTACTGAAACCATTTAAAAAGTAGAACAAAGATGAAAACGAAATTGCAAAACTTGTTTATGGCTGCGTTGACGCTGGCCGCTTCCACTCAAAAGTTGGGTGTTAATTTGATTCGTGTAGCCATCCTGGTTATTTTCGTATGGATTGGTGGGTTGAAATTCTGGAATTATGAGGCTGAAGGGATTGTCCCTTTTGTGGCGAACAGCCCGTTCATGAGCTTCTTTTATACAAAGAGTGCCCCGGAGTACAAGGAGTATAAGCTGAAAGAGGGCGAGTTCAATGAGGCGAAACATCAGTGGCACGTGGAGAACAATACGTATGGTTTCTCCCACGGTCTGGGCATTCTGATTATGGCCATCGGCATCCTGACATTTCTGGGGATATTCTCTCCGAAAATCGGACTGGCGGGAGCCGCACTTGCCATTGTCATGACGATGGGTACCCTCTCTTTCCTGGTGACAACTCCTGAGGTGTGGGTGCCCGACTTGGGAAGCGGGGAGCACGGCTTTCCGTTGCTGACGGGGGCAGGGCGCTTGGTCATCAAGGATACGGCCATTCTTGCCGGTGCCATTGTCGTACTGTCTGACAGTGCAAAAAGAGTATTGAACCAATTAAGGAAATAGACGTATGAAACAGTATGATGCCATTATCATCGGATTCGGCAAAGGCGGAAAGACATTGGCTGCCGAGTTGGCAAAACGGAAGCTGGACGTTGCCGTAGTGGAGCGTTCGGAAAAGATGTACGGAGGGACATGTATCAATATCGGTTGCATTCCCACAAAAACATTGGTGCATGCGGCAAAGCATGCGGACAAAGACGCTTCTTGGGAGGTCAAGAAGGCATACTATCGTCAGTCCATTGCAAGGAAGGAAGAGGTCGTCTCTTTCCTGCGTCAGAAGAACTATCACAATCTGGCCGACAATCCTCATATAACGGTCTATACGGGTATCGGCTCCTTTGCAGGTCCGGATGTGGTGGAAGTTGGGATGGCAGAAGGGACATTACAATTGCAAGCTCCCCGGATATTCATCAATACGGGTGCCGAAACCGTCATTCCACCGATAGAGGGGATACAGGGCAATCCGCGGGTATATACCAGCACCTCCATTATGGAACTGACTGAGCTGCCGGCACAGCTCGTCATTGTAGGCGGGGGATACATCGGACTGGAATTTGCTTCCATGTATGCTTCATTCGGTTCGCAAGTCACGGTGCTCGAGGGCTCTTCCGAACTGATATCCCGGGAGGACCGGGACATTGCGGACAGTGTCCGGGAGGTATTGGAACAGAAAGGAATCGTTTTCAGGCTGAATGCACGCGTGCAGTCCGTGAAAGACTCTGACGTCATTTACCGGGATGCGGTCACGGGAGAGGAACATCAGTTACACGCAGATGCCATCCTGCTGGCTACCGGCCGGCGTCCGAATACGGCTGGCTTGAATCTGGCGGCGGCAGGTGTAGAGGTGAATGAGCGCGGTGCCATTGTGGTGGACGACTATTTGCAGACTACCAACCCCAAGATACATGCTATCGGTGATGTAAAGGGCGGTTTGCAGTTTACCTACATTTCTTTGGATGATTACCGCATTCTGCGCGAAGACCTTTTCGGGGCGGGAGAACGCAAGGTGTCCGACCGTGACCCGGTGAGCTATTCGGTATTCATCGACCCGCCGCTTTCACGCATCGGGCTGAGCGAAGCGGAAGCACGCAAGAAGGGATTGAATATAAAGGTCAACAAGCTGCCGGTAGCCGCCATTCCGCGTGCCAGGACTTTGGGCGATACGAACGGACTCTTCAAGGTGGTGGTGGACGCCGATACGGACAAGATAGTGGGATGTACGCTGTTTGGTCCGGAATCGAGCGAGGTCATCAACCTGGTGGCAATGGCTATGAAGACCGGGCAGGAATATACCTTCCTCCGTGATTTTGTCTTTACACATCCCAGCATGAG
>ENA-OURQ01002633-OURQ01002633.1-human-gut-metagenome-genome-assembly--contig:-NODE-2633-length-13108-cov-3.266069_pt1 | contig 13108 bp, 12 predicted proteins | sample MGYA00242105_ERZ508999 | MGnify/ENA primary metagenome ERZ508999 (study PRJEB26280, sample SAMEA2338771) | human gut metagenome | biome: human gut; feature: human-associated habitat; material: faeces...
GGAGTCGCTGTCGCCGGCTCCAGCGTTGGTTTTATCGTTGGAGAAGCCGTTGGCGTCACAAGCGGCTCATCCGTTTCCGCCGGTGTCGGTTTCGGAGTCTCAACACCCTCCGCAGCCGCCTGATAATAGTATGTAACATCCACATTTTCTCCAGCAACATTTACAACATTTCTATCCGAATCACTTCCTATATAGGAATAGCCGGCCAGCTGTGGATTTCTTAATGTATATGTAGAATTTGCCGGCACGTAAACCGTAGTTGTTTCCGCTTCCGGGATGTCTTCTGTCGTGCCATCTTCCTTTTTCAATTTGTAATGCAGATTGACCATGCTCCAAGCCTGCTCCGCCGTTTTGTCCGTAGCCAAAACTTCTCCCGTATCCGCATCCACAATTTTTCCCTCCATTTTATCGCCACTAACCAGTCCGGAAACATCCGGAATCGTGATAGAAAGTGATTCTTTGGCAGCTTCCGGATCATACCGGTTCGCAAGTGCAGGAATCGTGTATTTTTTCTCTTCTGAATATTTTACTGTCGTACCATCTGCCCCCATAATCCGAAAAGTCATTTTCAAATGCTGTTCGCGATTTACCATATTTTGTACCACAGTTCGAAATTCCAGATCCCAGTTATTGGCTTTGGTAATATTTTTCTCGCTGATTCTATATTTTTCGCTGTCGCGGTCCAATGTCCCCGTTTTGCTATGCGGAATAGAAATCTCCGGATCAGCCACATAAATCGCCGCCGGCCGGCTGACATAATCCGGATTATTCAGATTTCTTGCCAACTCCATTTTGCACACCTCACAAAACGGCTGACCAAGCCATCTCATCATGCATTCACGGCTCGGAGCAAATGCCGTCTCCGTTCCCGCCTGAGTAACTCCAATCCCACGGAATCCAAGCATTTTCGCCCACTTAATCGTCTCCGGATTCGTGGTATCCGAGGTATTTGGGTTATTCGTATACCTCTCATATTCATCTCCCAAACGCCCGATACTGTGCGCAATCTCATGCGCCATAACTGTTCCATTCTGGTTATCTTCTGAATTTGCGGAAAAGGAAAATAATGAATTATGAGAGGCCCCAAAACTCCCTTCTGAATTGCAAAGCACATGGATCGTACCAACATTGGCACCCGCATCCAAATAGCTTTCCTCCAATTCCTCTCTCAATGTTTTGGCCTTATCTGCCCCATCGCTTGTAAATACAAGTGCTTTTCCATGTGCTGCAACATGAAAATAAGTATCTACGCTCTTGCCCCCATATTCGCTGATTCCCGACTCGTTGGAAACCGCCTGCACCGCATAAATATTGATGCGGTCAGAATACTCTTTATAAGGAGACCACGTCAACATTCCCCGCGCCTTCTCAGCCGCATCCTGCAAAAACTTGTCCTGTTCCTCTAGCGTATAACCATCGCCCATGATCACAATGACAAAATTTTCCTTATCATCTCCCGCCTTATGAATCACATGCACCGGAAATGTGGTTTTCTGCGTTGTTTCATTTTTAGACACGGTCGTACCCTGGGATTGCACCAAATCAGCATCCGCGCTGGCGACGTCCTGTGGGATTATGGAAAATAGTATTGATATAATAAGCAATAGTGCTTGAAATTGTTTTTTCATTCGTTTCACCTCGTGTTTGTGATGGGTTGGGGGTTACTGTTTTTTATTAAATATATTAATATTATACTCGTTTGTGGGGGAATTTTCAATGCAAATTGTGAGGAATGGAGTTTTTGAGAAGATTACGTTGTAAAATATTTGAATCGTATTCAACAATTTACGCTATCAGCACTAATATTCCTAATAGACTTTCAATGTCTAAAATGGTATAATTATAATGATATTTAATTTAAATACTAACAGGCTAGATAAATATCATATTAGAAATCATAACTATACAATAGAAACAAAAACATCGCTCATAAATAGAAATCGAGGTAAATACTATGGCATTTAGTAAAACAATCCAAATGTATATATTTGACGGTAACCCAAATGGACGCATCATGTGTGAACTTTCTAATTGGAATGGTCGTATATATAAAATTTCTCGAAACGAACTTTCCGAATTCGCCAAACGAAAGGATTCGGAAAACACTGGCGTATACTTCTTATTTGGTAAAGATGAAAGTAATTTTGACACTGTCTATGTTGGTGAAGCCGAAAAGATGTTCACATGTCTCAAACAACATCTTAAAGAAGATTACTGGAATGATTGTATCGCAGTAATAAGCAAAGATAATCTTCTAAATAAAGCGCATGTAAAATATCTTGAAAACAAATTCTACAATATTGCTCAAGATACTGGTCGTGCCAACGTATTAAACAGTACAATTCCTACATGTTCATCCATTTCAGAATACGATGAAGCCATGCTTTCCGAATTTATTAGTAATACAAAATTACTCGTAAACACTTTGGGATATAAAACTTTTGATTCCATCGAAGATTCCTCAATCAAAGCCGGGCCTAAACAGTTATACTTTTATATTAACGGAGCAAGAGGCGCAAGCTCCAAAGGAGTTATTGTTCCCGATGGCTTTGCTGTTTTTAAAGATTCCAAAATTGCTTCCAGTACCGTACCCAGTATGTCTGAACCTTTAATCAAATTACGTACTTCCCTTATTGAAAAGGGGATCATTAATTCAAACTTTTGCTTTACGAAAGATTATATTTTTACCAGCCCTTCATTAGCAGCCGCTATTGTTATGGGAAGAAATGCAAATGGAAGAACAGAATGGAAAACAAAAGACCATAAATCTATCAAAGATATTGAAGAAAAACTTTAAAGCCAAAAAGTGTTGTGGTAAAATATAGTTGTAACGCCCCGACCTAATGAGTTATAATCTTACTAGGAAACAAGGTACACTACAATGAATCAAAATTACGAATCTTAATGCATCTCAATTTAGCAACTTAATTTGTAGTATTTTCGATTATACTATACGATTGGCTGTGGCAAACAACATTGACCCTGCTCTCATAAGCAAACCGAAAATGTTAAAAAAGAAAACTTACCTTGATTTGCAATATTATTTAGATATGCAAAAAGTATTTTTGAGTTAGTAGCTTGATCCAATAAACATAAAAAAGTTATCAGACTATCTACTATCCTCCCCCCTTCCTAACTTACCAAACTATCCTCTCCGAATATCCATTATCCTTTTTACTTCTTGCTGCAAATCATCGCTAAAATCCACTAACTCTTTCTGTGTAATTACCTTCTTCCTTAATAATTCCACAATATTCCAGACAGTTTCTGACTTTTCCAGTTCCATAATAACTCCCGGGTGTCTCCTATCTTTTTTTATTTGTTTTTCCAATTCCCAAAATTTAGTCGAAGCAGGCTTACTCTCATCATTTAAATTTTTAATATACCTCTTAAGAAGACGCTCCATATAATTTTCCTGCCAATCGGGTAATTTTTCCCTAAATAATTTCCAATCACTTTTTGATATCTCCATACTATAATCTTCCTTCCTTAATAAACTAAATTTGTTTTATCCATTTTGTTTATAGGCATTATATTCCTTAACCGCAAACAATTTTCCCACTACGCCAAATTGAGTTTAAGTTCATAGAATTCTTTACTTCATTTTTCTAACAAGCTTTTATAGTCTCTTCTCCACTTTCTGCAGTTCGTCCAGCAATGCAGTTCTCCTTGGATATGCCATTTTAAATTCCTCCACAAGTGCCTTTGCCTCCACATTTCCCTTCCACTTAATTAATTGCAATAAATCCTTGCACACTTTTTTATACAATCTTCTGTCTGTTGCCTGTGCACATTTTTCTCTGATATATTTTTCGCATAATGCATAGATTTCTTCCGGATATTCTTTTACTAAAAATTTCCCGTAATAAAACAGATCAAATGGTTGCTCTTTAACTGCTTCTAACAATAATTTCTTTTCATCTTCTTGAATCAATATGCTTCGATAGCAAATCATATAACGGCCATTTTTTAATTCTTCCAGTAATAACGGCTTTTTCTCCTCCCAGACGCCTTGTCCAACATATAAACGCTTCAATACATCCCAAAATTCCTCATTGCCTAAAAACAAAATCCGCTTTGCCTGCTCAATCTGCTTTTTCGTATCACCCGCCTTAACATAAACATCAAATAATATATTATTCCAGTCATTTGGCGATTTTCTATAATACTGTTCGCCTTCTTTCTCTATTGCTTCAAGGCACAGCCGCTCTGCTTCCGAATAATTTTTCTCTTTTATCGCATCTTCAACTGCAATCAATCGTAATTCCCGGATATGCAAATTAGCATACAATTCACTTTGTACTTCCTTTACCCCTTTCAAATGTCTATGTAATTTATAGCGCAAAATCGTATCTTCCATCTTATCGTAATCTAAAAAATATTTGTCCTTGCTATTCTGCAAAAAAACATCCAAGACCTTTTCTAATTTTTCTGCCATTTTTTCATCACAAAAACAAATCGCCTTCTCTAACAATTCATATCGCCACGAAGTCCAACCATCAAAAGCCTTTTTCTTTGATTCTCTTATAATTAAAGAAAATGCTTTCTTTTTTATTTCGGCGCCTTGCTTTGCAATAGTTCGCGTGCAAAGTTCTATCTGTTCAAATGTACACATAATGACATCGGTAAGCATTCCGGAACTACTGTCTGCATAGGATGCTAATTTCACTCCGGAAAGCAATACATAAACAACTGTTTCCAAAACATCAAAGCATCTTCCCGATTGAAAAAATTCTTGACACCCATCCAATACATCGTGCATGTCCATACAAATATTATCACAACTACGACAGCCTACATACCCCCGAATTGTATTGTATTTTATCGAAGCATTGATTGTCTTCTTCGCAGCTTCTAAAATTTCATTTTTTTCTACCATATAGGTTCCTCCAAATTCTATATTACTACAACAAGATTTTCCATGACATTTTTATCCTCCTCCAGAAATGCCGGATGAATCGGAATCCTGATCCTCATAGCCCGTCTATCTTCATCTGTGAAGAATTCTGCTCGTGGAGAACCATTCTTTTCCAATTCTTCTTGCATTGTCGGAATGCCGGAGGAATGACCTTCTGCTATCGTCTTTTCGGATATAGACCGATCAATTTCCTTTCCTGCTCAGGATTTGCCTTAGCAGAACTGGTTAGATAACGAATATAATAATTGTATTTCTTGTCCTTTTTACCGGTAACATGTTCTGGTGATTTGTAAGGACGCTGCTGTCTCGTTCTCGCCGCAATAACAAGAATCCATTTCCCGTCAACTTCCAACGGAATCGCCTTCGGAAAATATGGGGGAGATATCATATTGTTGTAGCTGAGCATCTCTTTTTGAATTTCATCCAACATGTATTCCGGAATTCCTTTTACCGGACGGACGGCCACTCCATTTTTTCTTCAACACCGACAGCAATATATCCACCACCATCATTATTATAATCATTTGCAAATGCACAAACACTATGATAGATGTCATCCTGCTTCCATCCTGCTTTAAACTCTATGCGGTCTGATTCATTTTTTCTTTTGTTTAACAAATCTTCTACGCTTATTTCAAGTTCCATAGTGTCCTCACTTTCCAAGAAAGATTATTTATTAATATACACTTTACTATCAAATCTAATCATGTAATCATATTCAGCTTTGGCTTCTTCATTATTTTGACATTCTTCAACAACACCTCTGCGGGCCTTCCCTCTTCAAGATGGAGACCGACAAATTTCTTGAATTCCGGTTCGCAATTTTGATTCAATGTAGTGTACCTCGCTTCCTAGTAAGATTATAACTCATTAGGTCGGGGTGTTACAACTATATTTTACCACAACATTGCTCATGACAGCTACCGTGTCAACATCACAAGTATTGATGCAGAGCATAACATCTCACTGCGGGAAGTCTATGGACTGGACAAAGCGTTACGCGAGTAAACTCGCATAATAATTGGTTCCCGGAAGTCCGGACAGGAGGTTTCCCGCCTGCCAGATTTGCGGTGTTACCGCACCGTAATATTCATATATCTTTCTCGTTCCGACCATTCAAATTTCGCTTCATCCCCTTCAAATAGTGGGTGGCAATAATCCTGACAGTGCAATACATAATTCATATTTTTCTCATTTAAAGTATTCTACAGAAATAAATAATCTATGTAATTCCTTTTTGAGCTAGTTATTCCACTATTATACTTTTTGTCTTTGTATTCTGAAATTATCCATATGTGGATTACACGATTGTAAAATCATAAGACCATAATCTAAATAAAAAAACTAACTCAATATAAAAATCCTCTTTGCAACTATACTTATTTATCCTAAGAATCTTCTCCGAGATTTTTCTTAATGAGTTTCAAATCACTCTCCTGGTTAATTCTGTCATAATCCTCAATATTTGCAGCAATTTTTTCTTGTACTAAAATAAACTCCTCATCCCAAAATTCTTTATTTCTATTTATCTCAGATTCATTAATACACATAAAGTCCTCAATAAAGCTCCTTTCCACTTCAAATTTCTCAACTTTCTTCGGATAGATTTTACCAGACATTAATTGACTCATTTGTTCTTCGGTAGCAAAATATGCATTATCGTCAAACTTTTTTATCCTACCAGCTTCTCGCAAAAATCTGTAGAACTCAACCAAATTCTTTGTTCCTGTACCACCTACATTTGAATTTAATGTAAAATACTTAGGATATAGTTCATAGCATAATTCATTCTTTTGTCTAATAATGCAGGCTTGTCTACGTCCATTAACATTACCGATAACAACAATAAATTTGTTGATATCTTTTAAATCATCTCCTCTCAATATATCCATTGGATCATCACCCCAAAAACGAATATTAGATGCAAACGGATATTCCCCTCTGCCATGCACCATCCATTCTTTATTTACTCCAAACACATCAACAAATTTCATCTTAAATTCATCGTCAGGTTCTTTACATTGAGTCAAATAAACTTTTAATCCATCTACATTCTTTAATTCAATAAGCGAACTTATATATTCAACGGTATATTCTTGTTCATTAAATCTTCTTGCATCATTCAGAAGTGAAAGCAAAACCTCAAATCTTTTCGAAAACCAAGAATTAGCATTTTCTTTCGTATTATTGTCATTTTCATTGTAAATAAAATTATTTGTAACACGGTTTCCATTTCCAACCACATTACCAGTTCCTTCTATAGAAATTGTACTACTATTATCGTTCTGAATAATTTGATTTTTCTTACCTGTAATAATATTTCCATCTGAAGCATTGTTATTGTCGCGCATTTTAGATTTTATTGTATATGTATCTGAATTCTCACCAGACATTTTTCTAATTATGTGTTTTACAACAAATCCCAATACCCCTACACCAATTCCACTAAAAATCCAATTTTTTCCTTCCCAAATTGCACTAAAAATTTCAACTATAGTCATTTACATCCTTCCTCTCCTGAATTTTTATGCTTCTACTGTTTTGCACAGAATTCCACTCTATTATTCCCCTTACTCTTTTAAGCACCTTGGTTTGGTCTTAAGTCAATATAGTGGACACCGAAAGTGCGACTTTTACGCCGCACCTTCTGCATGAACTGCATCCGGTGTCTTGTAGCCTAAGCTACTATGAGTCCGTCGATGATTATACCAGGACTCGATATATTCAAAAATGCTCTTGTAAGCATCGTTTGAATCCTTATAAATCTTGCGATAGACTTCTTCCTTCTTCAAGAGAGAATGAAAAGATTCTATGCATGAATTATCGTAAGGACAGCACTTACGACTAAAGGAATGGTGGATTTTCTTTTTAACAAGATACTTTTCAAACTGGTCGCTAGTGTATTGTGTTCCTAAGTCACTATGCAGGATTATTCCTGATGTATCGGAGACATTTAGGCAAGCGTTTTCAACAGCCTTAACTGCAAGATCTGCGGTCATAGTTGTTCCATAAGCCCAGCCAATAAACTTGCGACTATAGGAATCCATTACAGATGCAAGATATGTCCATCCATCTTTTTGAGTATGGATATAGGTAATATCTGTACACCATTTTTGATTGATTCCAGTGGCTGTAAAGTCCTGTTTCAATATATTTTCTTTTTCAGTAACAGGTTTGTTATCTGAAAAATGACGATATTTCTTGACTACAATTGAATGGATTCCAAGCAATGCCATTCTTCGCTGTACTCATTTTAAGCTGACATGCCAGCCGTTTTCGAGTAATTCGTAATGAATTTTAGGAGCTCCATAACGTCTCTTTGTATCATAGTAAATCGCCAAGATATCATTATCGAGTTTCAGGTTTTCAACATCTCGATTAGATTTTACATGGTTAAGATATTTGTAATAGGTGCTACGGTTTATTCCAAGCACCTTGCACATGATTTTAACAGGATAGCGTTCTTGATATTTCGTTATGAAGGATACAAATTCATCTATTGTTTTCTGGCGAATATGGCTGTAGCTTTTTTTAGTATTTCATTCTCCATCTCAAGTTGCTGCACTTTCTTTTGCAACTCCTTGTAATCCTTGAGTGAAATGGATTGATTCTCCTCAACCTCCATTGATGGAGCATAAAGCTTCTTCCATTTGTAAATTGTTTGCTCGACTAATCCGTATTCTTCTACGAGCTGTGCAACGGGTTTTCCCGCCAGGTACAAGTCAATGATTTGTCGTTTGAATTCTTCGGTATATCTTTTACCGTTGTGGGCCATAGTGAAACACATCCTTTCTAATTAAATATTTTAATATGTCGCACTTTTCGCGTCCACTAATTTATACTAACATCACTATTATCCGTAATTTTTATAACTGTAGTTTCAAAATCCTCTGCGTGTTCTTCGACAAATTTATTATAGAATTCTGTTCTCCTAAAATCAATAAATATAGGCCAATCTCTTATAAGTTCTGCCGAATACGGCTCTGGATAATGTTCATTAAGTGCATTATATACCTCTTCATTTTTATCCTGCAAACACAACTTGGCTATTTTGTAATCCTCTGTTGCAATAGATACATCCAAACTATCCAATTCTTTATCAACTAATTCTTTTTTCCCCTGTTGCTTTATTGCATTTATATAATTGATCCTATACATCGCTTTATCTCTAAAGCAAAATTGTTTGCAACTACTTAAAATAAAATATAATTGTTCTGCTACATCATAATTTTTATCACACAACAAATCGAAAGCAATGTCACTTAACGCTTTATTCCATTTATCATATTTAGAATTGTAAGCTACTTGTATTTCATAAAACAGTGTACCAACAATTTTATATAACATATTAATTGCATTTCTAAGATATACATCATCTGTTACTAATTTTGTACTAATAGCCACACCATTTTTATACTTGTCCTTTATATTAGAAAGATAAATATTATTAACCAAACCATTGTTATGTATATACAAATTGCGACGATAGTATATTTCTTCGAATTCATCTTTTATATTTCTAAAACGATTAATATCTAATCCTTCTTTTTCAGAAATTAATTCCAATATTTTTAATGAGTCAAACATATTGGATTCAACTTCGTTATTAACACACTCTACAACTATATCTTTAACATTTTTATTAAAAATACTTGCGATTTCTATTTTTTGATTTTGAAAATATTTTTTAGGATTAATCAATATCAATCCTTTATACACTCTCGCCAAGTACTGTTCAAATATTATGATTACAGAAGATAAAGTGGAGCTTATAAGTATATTTTCATATTGATCTATTTTATTATATTCTCTCCGCGCCTTTTGTGGATCAACATACTTTGATTTAATTCCCGATTTTTCTTTAATAGAATATGAAAAACTAGGTTCTTTTTCTTCAGCACAACATTCCACGATAATGTAATCTGAAAGCTTCTTCCCATCTGATAATTTTCGCAAATTAATTTTTTCAATGATTTGTTTTGCATCTTCTATTCTCTCTGTGCTTAACGCTTTTTGTATTCCATCATCAACAAGTAGTCCTATTTTATATTCTTCCTCTATAACAAGTTTCATTTTTTGGATTGTGCTGATAGAATTTAAATAGTATTCATTAAGTGATTCGATAGATACCATGATATTCTGTAATTCATATATCATCAAATCACTATTTCGATTTCTTACATCAATCTTCATTTGCTTAACCCTCCTGTGTAATATCAAATTTCATTCAAGTAATCACTTTACGGTAATTCTACAGTTTCTTATGCCAAAACACTCCTTTAATTTATATCAAATGCAAAATCTGCCACAAGTTTTTTAAAATATTCGCAATACTCTGGTGATAACATTTTGCTAGGAGCATGTCCCTTATAATCAATGTGATTAATTTCAGGGCGATTATCATATTTACCCATTTCTTCATCTTTAAGAGTAGTAGTAAATATTATCTGATTACCTAATTCCTTATATTTTTCAATAACTGTCTTTTCCTTACCTGTAGATAAATCCTCTGCTCTAAATGAATCAATAATAATTGGCCAATTATGCCCTAATACTTTTTGAAGTGCAAACATTTTGACCACGTGGAAAATAGTGGCTTCACTACCCGAAAAGACTTCATCCTTTTTTGTAAATAACCCCTCAAACACCAAATTTCCGTTAGGATCAATAGCTTTATATAATGTGTTCATCTCAGTCAATATTACATTTATTGCAGCTTCTCTCTTATACTTATTTTCCTCTGATGAAGTTTCTGAAACACTCAATTTGCTTTGCAATGATTTAATCTCTTGTTCTATTTCTATAATTCGTAATTCTGCATCGGATGCAGAGAAAATTTTCTCTTTCAACTCTATAAGTGCTTCTAATGTTATTTCCTCATCATTCATCATAAGACGCAATTTTTCTTGTTCCTTTGCAATAGAGATATCATATTTTTCTATTTCTTCATCATATGACTCAATTTTTTCGTATATTGAGTTAATAATATCATTCCTCATTTCAATGGTAGATACATCAAATACATATGCAGTTCTTTTTGTCGAAGTTGCATATGCTATATTTTTTGAATTGCAATCCATACACTTCAGTTCGCCAACATCAATATTTCTGTTAAGAGATTTTAATTCCTTAATTGTATTTTCCCATTTTGATTTTCTGTTTGCCGCCAGATTTCTTGCCTTGCGAAACTCAGTTATCTTCGCATTAATTTTATCCATTTGTTCTACTTTATTTTCAAATGCTAAACGATCACTTACCGCACTTAGGTATTGAACTGGTGCTTTCTTTGACTTAAGAATTTTATGTTGTTTCAATAATAGTTTCTTTTCATCTTTTAAATCAGTCAATTTTTCCTTTATTTGTTCAATCTCTTCTAAGTCTAATTTATATCCACTCAAGTTTAAAATACTGTATATCATTTCTTCAAAATCTTTTTTGTTATATAATCCTGAATGCGAAATATTAGAAGTATCTTTTTTATCCTGTCCAACAAAAAACAATTGGAAAAATAATACCGGATCCACAATCTTCGAAGCTTGATTCTTAACAATCTCAGGTAACTTAAAAATATGCTTTGTCCAATATCGCTTTAATTCTGACACGCTATCAAATAACCGTAATGTTTTCCCCTCTATAAGAGCAAAATCATCACCATATCTACACACTCTGTAAATTTTATTATTTTCTTCAAACTCTATGTAATAATAATAATTTTTATAATCAAATGTTGTGGGAAAAGTAGGCTCATTTCCAATTGCATACATCATAGCTTGCATAGCAATTGTTTTTCCTTTGTTATTGTCATCACTTGAAATAATATTTAACCCAGCTGTAAAACTATCTTCCACAAACGCTTCTGTACTATTTCCTACCGCAATTTTTTTAATAATCATCCCTGTACACCATCCTTTACTTGCGCGATAAAATATTTTAATGACAATACATCAAAATCTTTCGCATTCTTTTTGATTTTCCTATCCATCTGATTAAATATCCCATTCACGTCTAGCAATGGATTCTTTAGTATAATGCCATACACTTCCTCCAATAATGCCCAAAATGTTTCCGCTGAATTCTTATTAAACAATGCTTTTGATAACGCCGTTTGACACTCCTGTATAAAATCCTTTTCTTGTTCTGGCGGACAAGTTCTTAATATCGGCATAAATGACATTGGAATCCCTTGACTCACAGGATTTCTATTAATTATCCTCTGTAATGCCAACAAACGTACATCCGATGCAGTAAGATGTCTGAAATATCTCAACGCTTCATCCTGTGTTTCTATTACGACCCCCTCTACAATCTGTACATTCTTTTTACCTGCTTGCTTATCACGAATCTCATTAAATATTGCATCCAAAACTTTTTCTTCCGGTACTAACCCTGGATGATTTTTTATAATAGCCCTCACATATTCACTAGGTTTTCTATCCTCAACTACAAATCTTACTTTTTTCAAAAAATCTGAAATATTGATGTCCGTAATATCCTCATCATCAATATACTCTTTATCCTTAGCTTCTTCTTTTAATCCCTCTATCATCTTCTGTAATGCGTCAGAGTTCACATTTTCAATACCAAATGAATTAATTTCATCATCGATTCTTACGGTATTAGAAACACCCCCAACAAATAATATGTAATCCGCAAACTCGAAATCACACATATAGTTTTTAAACAATGTTACTAACTCTTTTCCTATTGCCTTTGGTGAGTTTCCTTTTGCTCCTTTTGACTGTATATCCCACAACTTATCTGAAAATGCATCCATGCCTGTCAAATCATTAAAGAAATCAACAATAAAGTAATATATCTCTTCACTATCTTTTCTCAAATTCATTAGATATAATAGCGCCTTTGTTTCTGTTTCGGCTCCCGATTTTCTTGTTTTTTCTGATGATTTTACGGTATATGACATTGCTTCACCTTCTCTCAAATTCTTGTATTCTTTTCCTAACCACATTGGTTAAGATGTGGTTAGGTTATTTTCTTACGAAAAGTATTTCTGTTTTTTTACTTGATGGCTTTTCTGGTATAGTCATCTTCAGTACGCCTTTTTCCAACATAGGAGTTCAAACCCACGTTCTTCCTTATGAGCTTTTCTTTCTGTTCCTATTGCGGCTCTTGAAAAGTCTTCTCTTTCTTCATACCAAGTATCACTGGATATAATTTCATCAGATTCATTAC
>ENA-OURQ01002645-OURQ01002645.1-human-gut-metagenome-genome-assembly--contig:-NODE-2645-length-13062-cov-30.650035_pt1 | contig 13062 bp, 10 predicted proteins | sample MGYA00242105_ERZ508999 | MGnify/ENA primary metagenome ERZ508999 (study PRJEB26280, sample SAMEA2338771) | human gut metagenome | biome: human gut; feature: human-associated habitat; material: faeces...
TGCCGACGATCATGCTGATGGCTTCAAAGGTCGTGAGATGGGCTTCGGATTGGATGGGGTGGGACATAGGGGACCTCCTTTGTAAAAATACTGATTTTATAAAAGTTTGGTAGTAAGTGCTTCCTGCAATACTTTTGAACAGTTGATTCCACGTTTATCAGCAAGTTTGGACATCCATGCCGGAAGCGAAACATTTTTTCGAACCGCTTTGGTGTCAGTCATGCTGCGATATTTAATCGTATCTGCCTGGATGATCGTAAGGATATCTGTCGGCAAATGAGGAATCTCTGCCTGGGGTGTCGGCGCATTCGGAGTAATTTCTTCATCCTCCAGGCCAACAAGACAAAGATTCAATGCATCTGTAATAAGTGCAATCGCTTCTGTCAAAGTCGGTGCTGTTGTAATACACCCGTCCACATCCGGAACCTTCGCATAGAAAGTGCCGTCTTTTTCAGTAATAACAGCAGTATATGTGTATTGCATATCATTTACCTCCTTCTATATTTGCTTCTTTATCAGTGCATTCTTTCTCCTTTTATATTATACACAATTTTACACAAAAACAATTGTAAAATATATTTTTACTGTAAATAGTACTTTAACCTTTGTTGTATTAGTAATTCAAAATGCTATTTGGAAATACGAATAGACTCTGCCAAAATTGAACCTAAAAAATCAGACCGAAAAGAATAATATGAAAATGTTGCAATTTAATTCATAGGAACTGTTCGGCAGGCGTACCATTCTCCTGCATCTCTCGGGTTTCCCCTGTCAAGCCAGCGGCGTGTGGACGGGTACGAAATTTTCCACCTCGAACAGTTCCTTGATTGCTTGTAATAATAGCATCTATAAAGCTTGATGTAAAGGTACAAAAGTTCTTTTAATTGAGTTCGCTATTCCTTATGTTCCGGCAACATCCCCTTGATCTTCACGCCACTCAGATCCACATCCAGCACGATTTTCACCATCCAAAAGAACAGCAACAGTACCAACATCGGGATCACGCAGGAAGTAATGATCATCACGGCAACCGCCTCGATAAAGTGATTCAGGGAATTCTCCACCTTCTGTACCAGATCTTCCGAGGAAACAACCACATTATCTACAACGTTAGATACAGATTCCTGCGCATTGGAAATGGCATCCTTTGCCCAATCAAAGATATTAGTAACAGAGCCGGTCGTGCTGTTGTCCTTCTCCTGTGTATTCTGTGTCGCAGTTCCCGTTGTGCCGATTCCGGTTGTTTCCGTCGCATTAGTGTCATCCACCACGCTACTGTTTTCCAGTATGTTCTGTGTGTTCTTGGCATCTTCAATGGTTGCTTCGATCTGGGCCTGATAGGTGTCACCGATGAGGTCAGAGATCTTCACACTGGCGGGAACCACGAGAGAGATCGCCAAGCCAAACACCGCCAGCTTTGCTGCCAGTTTTCGCACGGTGGCATTTGCAAAGATCAGGTTGAGTATCCACAAGCCGCAGGCAATCGGAATCAGGTAGGTAAATGCCACATAGCCGGTAATCGTCACAAGATATTTTTCCAGATAGATAGCGCAGAGAACCACCAGCAGATATCCGCTGACATCTGCCATTTTCTCCGCAATGGGTGTTGCCGTGTCGCCCGGAAGCAAGGTGATCAGCGCCGAAGTCACCGTGGATGCCGCCGTCAGTTCCATGACAGTCTGTTTTTTCTCATCCAGAGAGGCGATGGTCTTCTGATGATTCTCCGGTGCGGAGGCATATTTTCCAATGACAGTTACCGATAAAATGGCAACCAGTAATAAGATCACTACTATGATATACTTTTTATAATCAAAATTATTTTTCACACTTGAACCTCCCTGTGTTCTATTTTATCTCCGAATATTTTTTCACAAATCAGCGTAAGTATTAAAGGTTACATTATTTTACAGTCCTGATAATGTTCTCATTACCAGATCTACATCTTTATTTTCCAATTCCTGAATAATATGTAGATATGTTTTCTGCGTAGTTGTCATACTTGCATGTCCCAGTCTTCTGGCTACACTGGCAATGGATACACCCGCAAATAAAAGTAGCGACGCATGCGTATGACGAAGCCCATGAATAGAGATTACCGAGATTCCACACTCTTTACAGTGTCTGGCAAGTACATCATTTACTGTGGAATTATATATTTTTTCCTCTCCTACAAAAATAGGTTTATCCTCCGGTAAATTTTTAACCAGTTCTGAAAATTTCACTACTATTTGCCAGTCTATCTGTATTTTTCTTACAGACGATTTGTTTTTAGTAGGCAGGAAGCCACCATCTCCTTTATAATCCCATGTCTTACTTACAGACAGCGTCTGCCTTGCAAAGTCAAAATCCGCCGGTGTAATCGCCAGTGCTTCGGAAAATCGCATACCAGTTTTTGATACAAGGAGAATAAACCAATCCCAATTTGGATCCTCCTTTATATCAAGATGTGCAATCAAAGTATGAAGTTCAAACTGGTTCAAATACTTAATTTTCTTTACTTTTGGTGTCTTTCCCTTGATGATTGCCTTTCTGGTAGGGTCCCTTTCAATCAATCCTTCGTCCACAGCATCAAGAATTGCTCCCTTCAATTGATGATGAAAGTCCAAAGTTGTCTGTCTCTCATGCTCCTTCGCATAATCATTTAAAAGCTGTTGGTACGCATTTCTCGTCAGTTCAGATACCTTCAACTCCGGCGCAAGCTTCTCTACCCACTTATGTGTCATCTGATATTTGGCCAAAGTTGCTTCCCTGATGGCATCTCTTTTGTACACATCAATCCACTGTTTATAATATTCGCAGAACAGTTCTGTGCTGTTCATATCCTTAAGCATAAGTTACCTCCATTTCTTGTACCACTTACGCTGATATGAACAGTACAGAATATCAATTGTTCAGCAATGGTTTTACCTCCTCGTCCAAAGTCTTTTTTAAGTCTGCGATTAACATTGTATAATATTTAAACTTAGGAATTGCCTGCTCCTGCGCAGCCTTGTAACGAGGAAAATCGGCTGTTACTTTAATAGCATTCTCATTTGGAATCTCTCCGTTGCGATAATGTGTTGCTGCGTACATAACATCATCTTTTGAAACGCACCATGTAATACAAAATTCAGATACTACTTTTTCTATACAGTTATGCTTCATATTTTCTATGACATTACGAATAGATTTCCCTTTATATCTGTCTTCATCCACTTCAATATCATATACCAAGTCAGACATAAGCGCTGCTACCTTAGGATTCTCTTTGCTCAAATCCCCTATATATTGCTTCACTTCCTCAATTTGTTTCTGACGCTGTTCAGGCGCAACTTCTTCATCGTCACTAGGTGTTACAATGTTCTGAATCAAATTTATAATATACTCATAGTCAATCTTGGTATGACTATATGCCATAAGCTCATAATCCATATTAATCGTCGGTTCTTCGTCACCATCTTGAGGATCATCAGGCTTCGGCCGTACCTCTTCTTTTACGTTCAAATAATGTGCCACATAATCTTCATATTCGTCTTGTGTTATGCCATATTCTTCTAACATGCTGTCATCATACTGTGTAAAGGATTTCAACTGTGCAAACAGCTTGTCAAAATTCTGGAACATCTTTATAAATACAATCTTTTCTTTCCTTGACATTCCGGGAATCTCTTCCGGAGTCTCTGCCGAAACTCTAAGTGCCTTCAATGCTTTACGAAATGCCGGTTCTATTTCATCCCACTCTGCCACTAATGCCGATTCCGTACTTCCTGCAGAATAGAGTTTTACTGCATTATCTACACTTTCCTTAAACAGCTTTGGTGCCTGAAATGTAACAATTTGACCATACGTCTTATTTTTATCATAGATACGATTGGTTCTGGAAAAAGCCTGAATCAAATCATGTGGGCCCATAGGCTGCCTATCAATAAATATAGTAGACATACAAGGTGCATCAAAACCTGTTAATAATCTGTCTACAACAATTACCAGATCCAATTGTTCATTTCTACTCTGAAATTTTGGATCCTTTCTTGCCAAACGCTTATTCAAATTTCCATTATAGCTCTGTATTTGAGCAAGTTCATATTTCGTACCAAACATTTCATTATAATCATCTAACGATTCTTGCATCTTCTGCTGGTTCACATGAGAACCTTCTTCATTTTCCGTAACGGAATACGTTATTGCAAATTTAGGAAAATCCGGCAAAACCTGCTTTATTCTTTCATCTATCTGTAATTCTGTTTCTCCATTTTTTACCCTTTTGAGCAAATCATAATATTTCTGAGCCATCTGAATAGAACTGGTTGTTAATAGTCCTTCATATGTTTTTCCTTTTCCATTTTGGAATCCTAATTTGTGATATGATTTATTTAAAATCACATCCAGTACACTGAGCATATGCGCTTCACTTTCATATATGCTACTATCAGTTTCATCTGCCATATTTTTCGGTCCATTATGCTCTACCTGAAATCCCAGTACTGCGTTATCATGGATTGCATTCTGAATGGTATATTTATGTAACTGTTTTCCATATAATTCTTCAGTGGTACGTGGCAAATCTCCCATTTGAGGATATGCATTTTCTGCGAATCTTGGTGTCCCGGTAAATCCATACCATAATGAATTTCTAAAAAATCTTTCTAACTCTCTTTTTGTTCCGGGTGTCACCGCTCTATGGCACTCATCTACAACAAATGCAATTTTGAGATTTTTTATTTTATTATACTCTGATGTGCCTTCCTCCAATTTTTTTGTAATAAGTCTCTGTAATTTTTGAATTGTTGTCACAATTACCTGACGATCATCCGATTTTAATTTTCTTTTTAAATCGAAAACATTGTCCGTTTCATCCACATCAATAATGTCATTATTCGCATATGCCTGAAATGCCATTGTGGTCTGTGTATCTAAATCTTTTCGATCGATCAGGAAAATAGTTTTATCAATAGTTGGAATATCCATCAGCAAATTTCTGGTTGCTTTATAAGACGTCAGAGTTTTTCCCGAGCCTGTTGTATGCCATACATAACCGGACTGTCCTGTTTTGGACGCATCACGAATAGCCTCTATTGCGTGTATCTGATAGGGGCGGAGCAAAATCAGTCGCTTGGCGTCTTCATCCAAGACTGTATATCTTGCTATCATCTCATGTGCTTCCGGAATTCGGAGTACACTCTTGGCAAAATCAAGATAATCTGAAACAGGATTATTCTCTCTATCCAGCCATCCACTAATAAATTTAGGATTCAGATCTGCATCACTTGCTGCGGAGAAATATCTCGTATCCACACCGTTGCTGATAACAAACATTTGCACTGCTGAAAAAATACCTGTAAATTTACCTTCACCAATGTACTTTTTGATCTGCCAAAATCCATCCATGTAAGAGTGTTGCTTGTTCTTTAGCTCTATATGTATCAGAGGCAGACCATTGATCATAAGGGTGACATCAAATCTTCTGTTTTGTCGGCTATCCTCGTCCGCCAGTGCTCTATACTGGTTAATCACCTCATAGACACTGCTACCGCCAGCAATATGTTCATGGTTCATCACAACCAAATGGAGTTTCTCAGTATCTCGCTGTACATGGACCATAACCTTTCCATTTTCACCAACCAGCCATTCTCCTGCTTTATAGAATGAAGAAAACTGCAATTGGTTCTTCACCTGTTCAAATTCAGAATCAGACAAATGGTCTCCATTCAATCTTTCTTTATTATTCTGTTCCAGAATATATCTAAAATTATTCCAAAGATCTTCCTCTGTTTTTAAATCATTCCGGTAAATCCATTGTGAATCCCCATAAATCAACTGTTCAATAAGTTTTTGTTCTATTACTGCTTCTAATTCCGCCATAGTAGCCTCCCAACACAATTAACTTGGATTTTTCAACGTGTACTTTTACCACATATATCTTGTCTGATGCCTTAATTTGTATAAGTAATTTCTATTTTAGTATACCATATCTTACTACTTTTTTGTTTATTCTATATTTTAATTTGGCTTACGATTGTTTGCATCGTTTTATGGTGATTTTAATGTGTCGGTGTACTTGCGATGGTGAAGAGTGATGAGGTGGTCAAGGTTGGAGAAAAACTGTCCAATTTGCTGTTGCTCTTCCTCTGATGGAACCATAAACTCCATTTTAGAAAACATATATCCCGTAATCTGGTTAATAGTGGCTCCCATATTCTTTGCAATTTCATTTTCAAATGCCGATGTATCAAGTAATGCATTTACAAAAGAAGAATGTTCTGAACGTATTCCATTCATAAATGCTCCAATCACTGTATTTGGCATGGAAGCCTTAATTTGTGCATGTTTTCCGATAAGTGCACGCGAACCATTTCTTACAACAACAATAATATCACCTACCTGCACATTCTCAGATGTAGCAACTTTATCATTCACATATACATTATCAGCATCTATAATTTCTCCATTTTTTACATTAGAAGATCTCAAAACCAATGTTCCCATTTCCTGAACATCATCTGGTGTATAAGTCAAACCATTAAAAAATGAAACAAATTCAGGAAACTTACGCTGTTCCCAATCGTTATGTAGTAACTTGAGCAAAAGATGGCACTTACACTGGTGAAGAGTGATTAGATGGTCGAGCTGATTAAAATATGCTCCAATTCGCATCTGCTCTTTCATATTTGTTGGCATCATTAATTCTAAACTTTTCAGCTCACTTGCTTTCACCAGAGGTTGTCCAGTACCAAATGAAAGCTTCTTAATATCGAACCGAGTAAGCAACTGATAGAGAAATTCTATATTCTGTGATGCCTGTATAAATACTGTATTATCGCTGATTTTAACCTTTCCCGCATGCCGATATAAACTACCTGCATTTGCTCCAACACGAGCTGTTAAGATAAAATCTCCTTCATAATCATACTCATCATCATATCCAATCACAGAAGTAGAACCAAGAATCGGATATTCACCAGACGAACCTTCTTTATCAAATTTACTCTTGCCAGTATCTACAGAGTCAACCACATCTGATAACTTACGCTGTTCCCAAACAAGTGTAACTTTTTCTAAAAATAAATATTTTTTCGCTGGTGAAGAGTGATGAGCCTTTCTAGTTTCTCAAAATACTTTCCTATTTTCTTTTGTTCTTCAATATCTTGTGGTATTCTCAGCTCCGTCTCAAAGAAATCTGCTGGTGCAATATTCAAAAGTCCATGATTTCTCGCTCCTTCTGCCGCAATCTCATGAATACCTTTATGCCATAAATTTGTACTGTAGTACGATACCAAAAAATCGGAATCTACAGGATTATTTTCTTTTATTCTAAATACGATATAAAGTGTTGACAATACGCCATTTTCATAACGATCCAGCCTTTTAATAGCTCCCCAAGGAGCATCTGTTGAAGTGCTTCTATTATAAGCGAATTCTCCATTCTCAATCAGATAGTAACCACTGACATCTTTACTTGCTACTCTCTTATCAAAGAATTCATTCTGATCAATGAGTCCATATTGAGCCGATATTGTAAGCGGTAACTCTGAGACTAAATCTTGATTTTTCCTTGTTACACGATCGACCAAATTTCTCAACTTACGCTGTTCCCAAACAGACCCTGGTTATTTGAGTATAATGAAAACAATATTTGTTTTTTTGATATATTATAATCTAATTATAGTCTGCAAAAATCAAATGATCTTTATTTATAATTTTGAAGCTTACGATGTGTATCATCGCAAGCCCCAAATTATACTATTCCTAAAGTTATTTTTTCTACCAAATGACTGCTTATAAAATTTTACAATATTTTTTCGTTTTTTGCTTATACAAACATATTCTGAAGCATAAATTTCTTCATACTTTGTAATTGTTCACACTTATGCTGGTGAAGAGTGATGAGGCAGTCAAGCTGATCAAAAAATGCTCCCATCTTCTTCTGCTCCTCTAAAGATGGCATCTTCATTTCGCACTGAATAAGCTTGTCATAATAGAAATAAAGACGCACGCTTCCTTCCTGTAGCCTTTCAATCCATTTCGGAAAATGATCTGACTTAAACCAATGCCACATGAATCTATCATCAACATAATCCGCAGTCTGAAATACTTCATAAAGTGAGCTAACTATTACATTTTCAGTACCTGTATAGTACCCAATCGAACCAACATTTATTCTAGCGGGATTATATGCAAATGAACTGGGCGGAACAATATTGTAGGCTGTTGTATCAACCTCTGCCATATAGCCAAAGTCGTCATGTGCTTCCTTTTGGGATATAAAACCTCTATCATTGGTTACTGCATAGCACTCTAACTCAACACCTGCTTTATTTCTTACAGCTACATTTTTGACAAATTCCGAAAACTTACGCTGTTCCCAAGCATCAGTAAAACCAGCAAATCGAATTTCCGGAACAGTTTGTCCATTTTGTGGAAACATTTTTTGTAACATATATTTTTTTAATTTTTTTGTTTCTTCACACTTTCGCTGGTGAAGAGTGATGAGGTTAGAGAGCCGTTCCAATACATTGACTATTTTATCCTGTTCATCTTTATCCTTCGGGATACAAAGCGATCCATCTAGAAATTCTTTATCCGTTATATTAACATTATTTCTTGCCCCAATATTTACAAGTGGAACCAAGTATGCATCCAGTCTTTCCTTACTTTCAAAGTATGCCTGAATAATTGATGGATTGATTACATCAACACTGTGATAAACACAATAAAGAGTAGGAACTATGCCGTTTTCACCCTTACTTGTCCTAATAATTCCATTAGGAAATCCTTTAATTGGAGACTTCGTGTATATTACATCGTTTGGAAGTACTACCTTGTAATTTTTTACGGATTCATCCGTTGCTCTTAAGCCAAAATAAATGTGTTTCTTCTGTAATTCTGTTCCTAACGAGGCTGCTAAAACATCATCTCTAGTATAGCTCCCATCATTTCTTTCACTTGATAAATAGAGTAACTCAGATAACTTACGCTGTTCCCAATCGTCTGTGTATCCTTTAAATCTAATTTTAGGTTTTGCCATGTCCATCACCCCTCCATCTTTCTAATTAACTCATTCAAAGCAAACATGACATCTTCATCCGGTGACGTCAATTCTTTCATAAGTAATAAAAAGTCTCCTTGTGCCTGTTCCAGTTCCTTGTCCGTGTTTGTCATACTTACCAAAAGTTCATTTAGATCAATCTCTTCTTCCTTCTCAAAATTATCTACATATCGAGGAATATTCAAATTGAAATCATTTCGTTCAATGTCTTCAAAACTTGCAAGGTATGCTTCTTTATCTACCGTTACTCTTTCGTTATAAAGTTTCATAACTGAATCAATATGTCCATCAGTCATGGCATTCTGCTTTTTACCTTTTTCAAACTTTTGTGAAGCGTCAATGAAGAGAACATCTCGACCTTCTCTGTGTTTTTTCAAAACCACAATACATGTAGGAATTGATGTATTGTAGAAAAGGTTTGCCGGCAATCCAATAACCGCATAAATATTACCGGAGCGAAGTAATTTTTCTCTTATCTTACCTTCTGCCGCGCCACGGAAAAGTACACCATGTGGTAACACAATTGCCATTGTTCCATTACTTTTCAGATGATACAAGCCATGCAGTAAAAAGGCATAATCGGCTTTTGACTTGGGTGCAAGTACACCATAATCGCTAAATCTCTCATCCTGTAAAAATCCTGCAGCAGCACTCCATTTTGCAGAATACGGTGGATTCATCAACACCATATTGAAATCCGTTTCTTCGCCAGTCGGCCAGTCTCCGTCAAGAGTGTCACCATTTCGAAGGACTTGATTTTCCGGTACTATTCCGTGCAAAAACATATTCATTCTAGCCAGGTTATATGTTGAAGTATTCAGTTCCTGTCCATAATATTTAATATAATTAGGCTCTTTCGCATATTTTTTTGCATTTAACAGAAGAGATCCCGAACCCATGCAAGGATCATATACAGATAATCCTTTTCTATCTTCCTGTCCTGCGATCGCTATTCTTGTCAAAATCTTTGATACTGCCTGCGGCGTATAGAACTCTCCCGCTTTCTTTCCTGTTTCCGATGCGAACTGACCGATAAGGTACTCATAAGCATTTCCCAGAATCTCTGCATCTGAATTCAATAAATCTGCTTTATCAATTTCCTTAATCAAATTTGAAATAGTATCACTCTGTTTTTGATCTCCTGTCCCTAAACGATTAGAATATAAGTCAATATCCGTAAATAAATCTGCAAATAAAGGGTCGCTTTGTTCAATATTATTAAAGGCTTTCTGCAACTGCTCTCGATTAAATGAGTTGTTCCTTGCCGCATCAGCAAAACATGTATATGTAAGTTCCGGTTCAATTACGTAATGACATTCTGACTTGATTTGTTCTTTTAATTCTTCTGCGCTGCTATCTTCCAGAGCTTCTTTGTATGCCTCTAAAGCAACCTTTAAGTTCTCCGGCTTTTCATCATAGATCAAATCATACACCTTGATTAAAAATGAATCCGAAAGATACTTATAAAAAACAATTCCTAATAAGTAGTCCTTATACTCATTAGCATCCATTTTAGAACGAAGAATATCCGCTCCACTCCATAACACACTGATTAAATCCTTACTGTTTTCTAACTCTGCCATTTTTTTCTCCTTTTATTTATTCTTCAACATATTTTTTAACATAATCAATATGATAAAGCGGAATATTCGTCATCCATTCCTGCTCTCTGTAATCCGACATTGACGTCCGGATCGCAATTTTCGGCTGATATTTTTCGCAGAACATCTTCAGGCTCTTCGCTCTGAGGTTTTCCTCTGCTTTTACCTCTATGGGAATTACGGAAGTTCTGCAAATCGTTTCCTGTCCGCCTCCCTGAATTATCTATTGCAATTATCTACTTCTACTCTATCCATATAAATTTTCACTGTCAACAAAATTAAGACCCCAAAAAGTGTTTCAACACTTTTAAGGCGTTAATTTCACAATTTGTTACATTTTTCAGGACGTAATTTCCTCTTTAGGCTACACTTTTCAGGACGTTACTTCAAAAAACGCCGCAACAACTTCTCTTTTTTCTCATCATATCTCTGGTACCGTATCGGCAGATCCATCCATGTCTTTTTGTCCACGATACTCCGATAATGGCTAAAGGTCTCGAATCCGGTGCGGCCGTGATACCCACCCATGCCGCTCTCACCCACGCCGCCGAAGGGCATGGCGCTGGTGGCGAGATGAATAATGGTGTCGTTGATGCAGCCACCGCCAAAATGGCAGTGATCCAGGATCCGTCTCTGGGCATTTTTATCTTCACTGAAGAAATACAGTGCCAGCGGATGAGGATGTTCTTCCACACAGCGGATCGCCCAATCCACAAAATCTCCCGCGGCAGCATGGGTTCCAGAACCCTCCCCGCTAAAAAAATCATTTTGTGCAATGCTTTTCTCTGTATCATACGCATTATAAGTCACCACCGGCAGGATCGGTCCAAAGATCTCTTCTCCCATCACGGCATCCGACCAGTCCACATCCGTCATCACCGTAGGCGCAATGCGCAGCGTCTTCTCGTCATACTGTCCGCCGCAGACGATTTTTTCCGCATCCATCAAACCCAACAGTCTGTGAAAATGCTTCTCATTAATGATTTTCCCGTAATCCGGATTCTGCAGGGGATCTTCTCCAAACTGCCTCGCGATCTCCGCCCGGATGGCTTCCACCAATCGGTCGCGGATCCTGACATCACACAACACATAATCCGGTGCCACACAGGTCTGCCCGCAGTTTAGATATTTTCCGAATACGATCCTCCTCGCCGCCAGCGGAAGCTTCGCCGTAGCATCCACGATACAGGGACTTTTCCCGCCCAGCTCCAGCGTCACCGGGGTCAAATATTCTGCAGCGCTTCTAAGCACCTCCCGTCCCACGGTCTTGCCTCCGGTGAAAAAAATCATATCAAACCGCTGCTGTAACAATGCCTGATTCTCTGCTCTGCCGCCGGTGATCACCGCCACATATTCCGCCTGGAAGCATTCTTCCAAAATCATTTTTAACACTGCTGCCGTCGCCGGAGCATAGGCACTGGGTTTTACCACTGCGGTATTCCCTGCGGCAATAGCATCGATCAACGGATCCAGTGTCAATAGCACCGGATAATTCCATGGACTCATGATCAGCACGGTGCCATAGGGTGACGGAGACCGGAAGCTCCTCGCCGCGAACTGCGATAACGGTGTCGGCACTCTCTTTTCCAGCATCAGCCCCCGCAGGTGCTTCTGCATCCAGGTCAGCTCCGAGAGCGTCAGTCCGATCTCGCACATGTAGCTTTCCATCCGGCTTTTCCCAAGATCCTGTTGCAGTGCATCGTTCAATTCTGTTTCATGGCGCTGCAGGGAAGCCTTTAACTTTCCCAGCTGTTTTGCCCGGAATTCCCGGGAAAGCGTGGCTCCCGTAGCAAAATATTCTCTTTGTCTGCGTAATATCGTCCGGATCTCCTGCTCTGTCATAGATGTCTCCTGCTTCTATTCTTTATACTGCCATAACTATTCAGAACCCTATTCACAAAACCACCTCTGAATAATTACATACTACCCAATTTTGAGTCTCGGTGCAACCGCTTCCCTGCTCATCCTATACACAAAAACGGCAGAGTTCTCACCCCACCGTCGTTTGTCTCTTCCTATCTTGATCTCATTTCTCCTATTTCCATGCAAAATTTACCATTCCGTACACATAGATGAACAGCACTGCCGCCGGCACAAAATATTTAAACACCGGTTTCATCCACGGCTGGACCTTTAAGCCCTTGCCGGCATTTGCTTCCTCCAGGAATTTGTCCCAGCCCCAGCCGACCTTATAACAACAAAATACCGCCAGCAGGATCGAACCTATGGGCATGATATTATTCGACACCAGGAAATCCCAGAAATCGAGCCAGGTCGTCCCCGCTGCAAACGGCTGAAAATGAAATACACTGAAGCCCAGTGCTGTCGTCAGAGCCAGCAGGAAACATCCGACACCACACGCCACGCACCCTGCCGGTCTGGACCATCCGGTCAGTTCCCGGACCATGGCCAGAATATTTTCACACACACCCAGCA
>ENA-OURQ01002662-OURQ01002662.1-human-gut-metagenome-genome-assembly--contig:-NODE-2662-length-12944-cov-3.575995_pt1 | contig 12944 bp, 2 predicted proteins | sample MGYA00242105_ERZ508999 | MGnify/ENA primary metagenome ERZ508999 (study PRJEB26280, sample SAMEA2338771) | human gut metagenome | biome: human gut; feature: human-associated habitat; material: faeces...
TTATTAATTGCTGTTACAAGTGCATCAATGGAAGCACGGATAATATCCGGGTCTACGCCTGCTCCCCACGCCATAGTTCCGTCAGGTTTCTTGATTCCAACATATGCTATAGCCTTGGAACTGGAGCTGCGCTCTAACGCATGTTCCTGGTATACTTCCAGAGAATACTTCAATTCGTATGCTTTCTTCAGGGCATTGCTCACTGCGTCAAGACGTCCATTTCCCACAGCCTCTGTGCTAATTGTTTTTCCATTAAATGTGGAGGTTACCTTAGTTGTAATTCCCTCGCTCGTCTGCTGGAAGTGCACTTCATTAATGCTGTACGGCTGTCCCACATTCTCAAAAGTCTTTTTGAACAGATCAAAGATTTCATCTGGATGAAGCTCTTTATGAAGGTGATCAGAAACACCCTTGGCTGCGTAACCCATTGCCTCACGCATTTTTGGCGGAAGGTTCAGACCGTATTTTGTTTCCAGAATGTAGCCTACGCCGCCTTTGCCAGACTGGCTGTTGATACGGATAACATCTGCATCATAATTACGTCCAACATCTGTGGGATCAATTGGCAGATACGGAACTGTCCAGCGGTTCGGATCTTTTTCCTCGATCCAGTGCATACCTTTGGCAATTGCATCCTGATGGGAACCAGAAAATGCTGCAAAAACAAGTGCTCCACTGTATGGACTTCTCTCTCCAACTGTCATTCCCGTGCAACGCTCATACACCTCGCAGATGTGAGGCATATCGGAGAAGTCAAGCTTCGGATCTACTCCCTGGGAATACATGTTCATTCCAAGTGTTACAATATCAACATTACCAGTACGCTCTCCGTTTCCAAAAAGAGTTCCCTCGATGCGGTCTGCTCCGGCAAGAATTCCCATTTCAGAATCTGCCACACCACAACCTCTGTCATTGTGAGGATGTAAGGAAACGATTACATTTTCACGGCGAAGCATATGTTTGCACATATATTCAACCTGACTCGCATATACATGCGGCATGGAATGCTCCACTGTTACCGGAAGGTTGATGATACATTTGTTGTCCGGAGTCGGCTGCCATACATCGATAACCGCATTGCAGACCTCAAGGGCATATTCCGGCTCAGTTCCTGTAAAGCTCTCCGGACTATACTCAAACTGGAAGTTTCCTTCTGTCTGTTCAGCCAGTTCTTTTAATAATTTCGCACCTTCTACGGCAATCTTTAAAATCTCTTCTTTGGATTTCTTGAATACCTGTTCACGCTGTGCAACAGATGTGGAATTGTATACGTGAACAATAGCTTTGGGCGCACCTTTTACGGCTTCAAAGGTTTTACGGATAATATGCTCCCTTGCCTGTGTCAGTACCTGGATCGTAACATCTTCAGGAATCAGTTTGCGATCGATCAGGGTACGAAGGAACGTATACTCCGTCTCGGAAGCAGCTGGAAATCCTACTTCAATCTCTTTAAACCCAATCTGTACAAGAAGTTTGAAAAACTCAACCTTCTGTTCCAGGCTCATTGGGATGACAAGTGCCTGGTTTCCGTCACGAAGGTCTACAGAACACCATGCAGGTGCCTTGTCAATATAGTCCTTTTTTGCCCAGTCCATACAGATTTCTGGTGGAAGATAATACTGTTTTTTGTATTTGCTTACATTCATCATTTTTTATTCCTCCATATTGTAAATTTAATTTTTCTCTTTTCTGTGACGGAAGGATTCTTTGTCTGCTGGGTCAGAGCTCAGTCTGATAAAGCAGCTTTATGTGGTATTAAATTCCAATGGAATTACTATCACATAAAAAAAGTCCTCCAGCTCTGCACACATACAGGTGCAAGAGACGGAAGACATACATCTTACGCGGTACCACTCTTATTTCATGAATAGAATCCATACACTTATCGGATACGGGATTACTCCTTATATCCTTTCCCTGTAACGGTGGAATCCGGCTGTGTCTACTCTCGCTTCTTCTAATCATTCGAAGTAATTTCAGACAGCTGCTCCAAGGCGAGTTCTACAGTTTCCTTCCGTCATCTCACACCACCCGATGACTCTCTGCGCTCCGGTACCTGTGTACTACTCCTTATCAAAGCATTTCTCTTATATGTTCTTTGTGGTTATTACCTTAACATTTTTCAAGTCACTTGTCAATGACTAATCGGGGCAACAGGATTTGAACCTGCGACCTCACGGCGCGCTTGCACCTTCCTTACTATACCCTATAAAGCCTTAAAAATCAAGCATTTTATTTGTTTGATAGTAAAATAATTTTGATTACCTTGATTACTTTTTGTTATTTTACTTCAATTTCTTCAATAATTTTTGTCTTATATTTCAAATCTGTTGTATCAAAAGTGTAATATTTTTCATTTACTTCTTCCGTATGACCAAGCAAAGAAGCCGCAACAGTTGTAGAGACTCCATTACATTTCAATTTAGAATTTACTGTCTTTCTAAAAGAATGAATTCCTCTATTCCTTAACCCTTGTTGCTTACATTTGTTTTTTATACAGGAAGATACCATTGGCGCATGAATCCTACCGTCTTTATTAGCGAACACCCATTCGCAAAAAAATCCATTTGTCTGTTCGACATATTTTATTGTATTAAACAGCTTTTCAATCTCTTTAGTCTTTGGGAAAACTCTGTCTTTCTTATTCTTAGTCTTATCAATGAAATACTCTTTTGTTATCCTATCGTATTTTTCAGACTTGTTAATGACAATATAATCCAATTTAATGTCTTCCCATTTGAGCGCAACTATTTCTCCTACTCTCATCCCTGTTAAAGAAGCTAACTGTACTGCATATGTGGGAATATAATCTGGTTTTTTCTCATGGTCAAGATCAAATCTCTCATGTAGACTGTTCAAATCCAAATCAGAAAAAATTTTCTGCTCTAAAGGCTTTTCTTTTTCCACACAATACTGATAGAACTGTTTTGCTTGCAAGAATTCCATAGGATCACCAACAATGGCTTTATTTACTCTTGCACTGTAGATTGTATTCTTAATATAACTGAATAATGTTTTACACGCCTTTTTGCACAGTTCTTTTTCCTTAACTGTTTTTACAATAAAAACCTTTATATCTTCTTCCGTTATGTCCTGAATATTCTTTTTTACAAATGGTGTGCCATCGAAATACCTTTTGCGATCTGTATTATATTTACATACGGTATTATGACAAACCAGAGAATCTTGGACACTACGCCAATGCTCATAGGCGTCTTTAAAGGTTTTGATCTTGCGTTCTTCTTTGGGATTTTTGCGGTAATACTGAATCACTGCTTTTTCAATGGCTGCCTTTGTAGACCTTTTCACCTGTTTACGTCCATCTTCGCAGTCCGGTAAATATGTATACCACTTTTGATTATTTCCTTGCCAAATCTTATATTGATGATTTTGTAAAATTTCCGTATTCTTCATCATCTCAACTTGATCCTGCAAATGTGGTAAGTCGATGATACCATTTTTGATTGCAAAATTCAACATTTCCTGTTCATTTGATTCAAGTCCCATTACTGCTGCATTTGTTATTTCCATAAAAATTACCTCAATATATTCAAAAAGAGCTTCCAAGAAGCCATTTACCTGTTACAGCAATTTCTTCTTAAAAGCTCTTTGTTTTAATTCTAAAAAATTACATCATTCAAAAATCACTCATAAAACACTTCATATCACCGCAAACTTCTGAAATCTCTTACCTGTTTCTTGTCATGTGCTTTAATTTTCCTATCCAAATGTCTATCAATTTCCCTCAAAATAGAATCCGTATCTTGTGCACCATCAATATAGAAGTTATTTACATAAGTGTTTCCACTCATATTCTGAATATTTTGGATATTCTTTTCTATAGCTTTCGCCATTCCAGCATAATCAGGCATGTTTTTCTGGGTGGCTATAGTTGCATTGTCCAATAAGCCTTTCGTAAAGTTTGCATCAAACACTTTGTCACCCTGGTTTAAGAAGGTGAGCGTACCATATTTCCTTGACAGTACGGATTCCATACCATTTTCGTTTACACGGTACATTCCAGACTTATTTACATAGTCTGTTCCGGAAGCATAACCTTTAATATCAGTTAAGCCAGATTGTGAAATTTCACTATCAGATAATCCGTAATGCCTTAATATGGAAGAAATCGCATTTATGGTACTTGCAGTGCTAAGTCCAGCATTGCTGATGGCACCATTAATAGCATTGGTCATATCTTCCATGTTAGAGCTGATTTTGTTAATCCATGTATCAAGATCCTCACTCAGATCAGTAGACAGCTTGTCCAGTGAATCTGTCTGCATAGAATACGCATGGTCCACAATCGTATCATTCAGATCATCTTTTGCAGATTGTAGCTGTTCTTGCAGTTTTGCCTTTCTTGCCTTATCTTCTGCACTGGTGCTTCCTTCCAATGCTGCAATCTGGCGCTCTAACACCTCAATGTCCTTGGTCTTGTTCTTCAAGGTCTTATCATAGTCATAATAGTTTTTCTTGGCTGACAAAGCTTCTTTCCTCTTATCAATGACCTTGTTCAGCACATCCAACTCTGCCTGAGACTGGGATTTCACCAGTTCCAAAATGGAATTCCTGGAAGAATAAATATTGGCAGTGGTACTCTTTATATTTGCATCAACATCTTTCAACTTCTGGTTATATTCATCCTCGCCGAATTTTCCTGCATTATAGTCATTGATGATCTGCTGTCTTTCCTTTATATAGGTTTTCAGATTTTCTGTGGAAGCATTGATATCATCAACATCCAATGTAATTGACAATGCACCTGATTCTGTAAGAAGTCCTGTGTTCTTATCAATCTTCATATCATCAGAAATCAATGATTTAAGACCATCTAACTTATCTCTAAATCTGTCAACCTTTTCTGCAGCTCTATCAAACTGTTCCTCATAGTAAACACCAATCTGGGACTGCTTCAATTCCTCAATCTGTGTGTCATAGTCTGAGACAGCATTTTGCGCTTCTTTGATTTTTGTCTGCATGTCCAACCATTCTTGGGAATTTTCCACGATTGTTCCAGCCTCAACGCCATCATTCAACTGCTTAGTTAGCTCATCAAGCTCATTCTGTTTAATGGCTCTTTCAGCCTGAGTGTTGCTTATCTTAACATCATAGTCAGAAGATTTTTCGTAATCTCCGTGAGCTTTTGCCAGGTCTATATTCTTTTCCTGATATTTGCTCAATTGCTCTTGGTAACTTAGAAGTGCTTCGTAATAAGTCTTCGCATTATCAAATTTCGTAGATACCGCTTCCACCGTAGCCTGAGCAGATTCCACCTCGGCAGTCATAAGGTTTTCGTTGGCTTCTGCAAGAGCATTTGTAGCAATGGTTACATTCTCTTTCTTCTTTTTACAGTCTGCTAAAGCATTATTGTAGGCGGTCAGAATTTTCAACTGCTTTGCATCAGTGATTCCAGTTGTATCAATTTCTTTACCAGCTGCAATCTTCTTTTTCTGAGCTGCTGTAAGATTCTTACTGCTCTTATATTTCTTCTGAAGCTTTGCAAGTTTTTTGTCAGATGTTGTTTTCTGCTTCTTAGTCGTAGTCAAATTAGCATTCGCCTGTTCAACAGCAGCTTTTCTTGCCTCTTGTTCTAACTTCTTCCCAGAGACTTGCTGGTCCACAAGACTATTCATATATGATAATGAATCACCGGAATTATAAGCGGTTAGGGCTTCATTTACATTTGATTTCATGGAGTTATATGTAGAATTAGAAGAATTATAATTAGATTTCGCCGTAGATAATTTAGATTTTGCAGATGTGGCTTTTTTATTCGCTTTGGTCTTGTTTGTCACAGCCTTATTATAATTGTCAGCTTTTTTCTTCTGAGAACCTGACATACCAGTAGAATCAATCTTCTTACCAGCTTGAACCTGTTTCTTCTGTTCATCAGTAAGATTTGTTTTCAGTAAGGATTTAGCAGTGGATTTAACCTTATTGTCTGCTTTTTTCTTTGCGCTGGAAGCTTTTTTATTAGCAGTCTTCGCAGATTTCAACGCTTTATTATCCGATTTCTTCTGTTCCTGTGCTTCAGCCAGATCCTCTTTCATTGTCTGCGCAAGGACTGCCTGAGTAGATCCACCTTTGGTAGCAGCGGTTAATCTGGAAGAGACAGCATTAATGCCGTTATAACCAGTAGTCAAACGATCAATCTTCTTCTTAGCTTTCTCCGTAGGCATGTTAGCCCATTGCTCAAACAATTTCTGTTGTTCATTACGAAGATCAATAACAGCTTGTTTACAATCTTCTGCTTTCTCATACCAACTCTGATATTCCGAGATAGCTTCTGCTAAAGCTTTACCTTCATCTGTGCTAGTGTCCATATCTTCAATACGATACGCACCAGATTGTACCAATTTTTGATACTTTTTAGGAATGGAAACGTTGATTTCTCCACCATCACTATTGTAATAAGTGTATTTCTTAGCTACAGAATTAGCCTTTTTCATGTAAGCAATCTCACCTTTGTTATTGGAAGAGATTTCCTTATTCATGGTCTTCATCTGTTTCTTCAATAAAGAGGTCTTTAATGCAGATGTGATATAATCCGTAATCTGGTCTGATATTTTCTTGACCTTTTTCTCCCATGTTTCCAGCTTCGTAGCAACCCAGTCAAATGTTTTCATGGACTTTTTTGTGGCTTCTGTGGATTCTTCCGTAGCTTTTGTATGGCTCTTGGTCGCCTTGGTATCTGCATTGGTAGCACTGGTAGCCTTTGCAGTATTACCACCAGATACAACAGATTTTTGTGCTTGTTTTACACTAATTCCACCAGTTACCATCGCGTTTCCAGATACAAAAGCTTTACCGGATATATCAGGACTTGTACCGGATGCTAACGCGACTGCTCTTGAAGCAGTAAAACCATTGCTTAACAATTCCTCTGTCTGGACATGGTTGAATACAATTGCACCCTGTGGAATATTTACAAATTCGGCTCCGTTATCTCCAACTGTATACCATTTTCCGGTATGAGGATTTACGCACATTTCACGACCTAATTCGCCCACAAGAGTAGTTCCAGGACGCTTATTTCCCCAATCTCCGGTAACTTTTGCCGTTCCAGATACGTGAGCTGTACCGGCAACACTATTTGCCCCATTGGTTGGCGCAGAAGTATTTCCCCAGTTAATATGCCCTACTGCCTGGAATTGAGTTTTTACCTTAGAAATATCATTACTCCACAACACTGTACCGTCACTTTTCTTTTGAGCAGCGGCGTAAGCATCAACTTTTGTCGTATCATTATCCCAGTCAACTTCACCTTTTGCATCATGTTTGGTTTCTTGGAACCCAATAATAGCAGAATCATCTATACCGGCTTTTACCATAACTTCATTTGTAAGCTTATTGCTAATACTGTCCTGGATCGTATCAATAGAGGAATCATCTATAGATAAGGTGGCTTTTACATTCGTATCAAGCCCTTTAATCTTATCCGCTACAGCTTCCACATTTGCCTGGGCTTCTGTCGTGTCCATCCCAAGTGTCTCTTGCATCTGCAATGTGTTCTGAGCAGTTTGGAACTCCTGAAGAAGTCCAACAGCTTCTCCAATCTTACCGGAAACCTGGCTTACATCAACATTCATTACAGCTGGGGCTTCAAGCTCCTGTTTCTGTGCTACACAATACTGAATAATGGTATTTGCTTGATCCACTTCTGATGAATCCACACCAACCTTTGCTTTAACCGTATTCATCTCTGATATAGTATCATCTAATGCTGAACATTTTTCTTCCGTAGTTTCCAGATTAGACACATCAAGATTGATCTTCAGATCTTCATTACCTGTTACACTACGCAATGCTTCTGAAGCTTCAGTGGCAGCCACAGCAATATCACCCATGGTTTGGATTCCTTCATCGCTCCAATCGAAGTTAGCTCCAAATTCCTGCATCTCACCGAACATTGCTTGAACCATAGGCATTGAAAGATTCATACCTTCTGCAAAATCTTCCATGGTCTTCCCACCTGCTACCTGGTAGTTTTCACCAGCTTCATCCAGGACCATAAGACCTTTATCCATAGCCTGTTGGCAAAACTCTTCTATATTAAGTCCAGCTCTTTCACCATCTTCATTGTGGGTAAATAGATTGTCAATACTACTTAGATAGGAATTGATTGCATTTTCATCTGTGCTATCAACTGTATCAGGAATAAGAAAATCCAAAGAAGCCTGGTAATCTTTACGTCCCACTCTACCATAAATATCTGAGTCCGTATTGTTTAAAACATCATCTATCTGCTTAGATGCCGTAATTGCATCGTCAAACATATCACCGCTCTCAGAGCTATTCTGCGCATCCTTCCACTGCTGATAAATACCAATAGATTCCATCAATGAAGAATTTAACAAATCAAGCTGACTACACTGCTCCACAATTGCGTCATTGCTTGCTAACAATCCGTCAATCTGTTCCTGAATACTCTCTGCGCTCTTACCTGTTGCATCTGTATTATCAAGAAGTTTCTGGCGTAATGCTTCAATTTGCTTGGCATTTTCCAGATATTCTTGCTGTTTCTGTGCTTTTGCAGTATTGTTTGTAGCAACTTGTTCCTCTACTTTTTCTTTTGTTAATTTTTTAACATTCTCTTCATTTAGAACTAAACTTCCATTAATGAATTCAAGGCAATCTCTATAATCAGCCAGCGCATCTGAATTAAAATCATCATAGCTTACCGACACACCAATAGACTGAGAATCTAACGCCTCTTGCACAGCACTGATTTCTTGTAACAGACTCGAACTGTCCTCTTTCGCAAGATCAGAGAAAGACATCTCCACATTGTCCGCGCTATCAGCTACATTATTCAATCCATCTGCGGACATATTGCTGATATAGCCCAAATTTCCCAGCGCTGTGATAAGTGGTTGTATCTCACTAGCAGATGTTCCAGTAATGATTCCTGCATTTTTAGCAGCTTCTACAAGATAATTAATGGAGTCCACATCACCTGAAGCAACAGCAGCCTTAAAATCCGCATCATCCATATTTAACTTCTTAATTTCTTCAGCTACAGATTGTAAATGCTTCTGGAATCCATTTTCACCCTCACCGGAAAGAGCTTGATTGAACTCATTAGCTTTAATTGCTGCAGTATTCAGCTGATCTCCAATCTCTTTAAACTGTGAGGAATACTTAGAAGCATCTGTGTTCATAAGAACTTGAACACTCTTATTAATATCATCATAATATTGCTTTGCATCTGCAATCTCGTCTGCATTTCCATTTGATATTGCGTCATTGTATTTATTTACCGCGTCTTCATATTTATTAAGCCATTCTAACGCAGTCTTCCCAGAATATTGTTGTTTATCGGAAAATAACTCAGCTTGTTTCGCCTGATTGTATAAGTCCTGATATTCAGACAGAATATCATTGGCTTCTTCCAAACCACCAGAAGCATAGTTTGACAAACTTGTCAGCACATCACTCTCGCCGTATTGTTCCTGAATAGATCTGACCTCGTTCATAAAATCATTCAGTGCATCTTTAGCAGTGGAAGCGTCTGCTGTAAACTGGATTTCAAGATTTCCAGTACCTTCCATGCCTTCTTGAAGCTTAAACACATCATCACCATACTTCTTTTTGAGCTTGGTGATTGCCTGATTAATGGCATTTGATTCTTCAGATCCATTATCAGAATACTGTCCAAGATAAGCATGGCGCTCTTTCTCCATCTGTTTCTCTGCTTCTTCAACGCCTTTTTTGTTCTCGTTAAGGAAACGTTTGGATTCTTCTGTAGATAACTCCTTCAGTTTGGAAATCTGTGTTTGAAGGCTGCCATTAACAAGATCTATGCCCTGTGCTTGATTACCATAGCTTTCAGTTAAGGAATCCTGGATTTCCAACAAATCAGATTTAGCCTGGTAAGCCTCTTCTTCAGTCAGTGTACCATTGTCTAGTGCTGTGCGTAATTCCGTAATCTTATCAATGTTATCCTGAAGGGATGTGTTATTATTCTCCCATGCACTACCAGCTTCTTGTGCTTTGTCAACAGCTTCCTCAATTGATCTTTTATATGCGGAAAAAGCACTAACCGCTGCTGCCACTCCTGCAGCTATCAAGATTAGTGGATTGGCTAATAATGTAGACATTAACCCAGATAACGCAGAGCTTAGAGAAACTGTTGCTCCAGTAGCAGTCGTTTCAGCACTTGCAAGTCCCATAGATGCGACCGCAGCACTCGCCTGTGCTTCCGTCATGCCTTGCCCCATTAACACCGCTACTCTTTGCGCATCAGATAATGCTGTACTGGATAATACAAGTTTTGTCTGAGATTCCGAAAGACCTTTTGTAAGATTAATTAGACTTGCCATGTTAGAAGTATCAAATGTTCCAGCGGACTCCGCTGCTTTTACCATCTTCAGAGCATTTGACAGATTGGAAAATTCTTTTGTTGCACTGGTAGCCATGGACACTAACTGACTCAATGCATATGTAGCACCAGCTGTTCCAAGTCCTGCCAAAGCTCCTTTGAGTAATCCGGTCTTCTCCGTAAAGTCTACTACAGCTTTGGAACCATCCAGAAATCCTGCATAAAGATCTCGGGAAATTAAACTGGAAGATAAAGATTCCAGGGACGCCTTCAGAGAATTGGTCTTTGACTCTAATCCCTGTAAATACAAGTCGAACTTTTGCTCGCCACCTCCCTCCGAGTTAGCCGCAACATCTGTATACTTCTGAACTCTATCGTAATACTGCATTAATATACGAAATTGATTCTGCATGCGTTGGCCACCAAAGGCGATTGAGGTGGCGTTCTGCTGTGCCTGGTTCATGGTGTCCCACTTGGAAGCAAGTGCGTCTAACACGTCTGAAGCGCTGTTGTACTCAGTCATAGTTTTTCTAAGATTAATTCCTACATTGGCAAGTGTTGTTTCAACATCTGACAATTTTTCAGTAGTTCCGTCCTCGTCTACTAAACTAAGTTTTCCAGCTTTAATATTGGTCATCCTTGTAAGAATGGACTTCATCGCTGTACCAACAGTGGACATACTCTGTTGTGTGACTTCACCTATGGTTGCCACATAGCCCAATAGACGGTCCATTGAAATTCCTGCTTGGTCTGCTGTAACAGCAACTCTTGACATAGCTTCAGCTAGGCCAGAAGAATCTGTAGCCGAAACGAGATCGACAGATGAAATTTTAGAAACTACTGACTCAGCTGCATCTGCTTGAAGCTTATAACCGTTCAAACTTGCAGTAAGATATTTTGTTGCATCTTCAGAGGACATATCACCCACCTTAGAAAGCACCATTGAAGACTTAACGAGATTATTGACTTCATCAATTGATTTTCCTTGTCTCAGCCAGGCATCCGCACCTTCACTGACTTGTGTAGTAAGTGATCCCAACTCTTTTGCCAGTGCATTATAATCATTCATCATACCGTGAACCGTATTATAATTAGCTCCCGTGGCAAGCTGCAAAGCTACTGTGGCATCGTCTAATGACTTGACCGTACTCACAGCGTCTCTAGCCGCATCACCCACTTTATATATAGCATCCGTCAACAAATTAGCCGCTGTAAAAGTGCTAAAAGCATCCCTTAGTGTACTGCCAAAGCTCTGGAACACGCTCTGTCCTTCCATACCAGCCGCATTAACATTATTCAGGATATTCTGAATCTCAGACATTCCAGATGTATCAACAGTGCGTGTACTTGCACCATTGTTCACAGCACCCTCAACAGAGCTTCGCAGACTATCTGTATTAACTCTCAAATTAATCTCAACATCTGTGATCTGATTAACAGCCGCCTGAATATCAGTTGCCATCTGTTCTGCATCAATCTTGAATTTTATAGGAAGCTCCACATCCTTCAGTGCAACTTCAAGATCACTCTCCAAACTCTGCTTATTAACCTGAATATCAACTTGAACCGGCTCATCCCCAGTTGCTAACTGACTAATAGCAGACCTCATCTGTGATAACAACTCTTCATCATTGATCTTCACATTAATCTGAACCGCATCTTCCGAACCAGTAACAGACTGAATAGCATTCCTGATATCAGATACAATTTTCTCTGTGTTTATATCAACATCAAGATCATATGTATTTTTCACGCCTTCGGAAGCAGTCTCGATATTCTGCTGAAGTCTTTCCCGAATCTGGTTCGACATTGCTATTACATTGTCAAAAGCATCAGCTTTAATCCCAGCTGCCTGTTCTGGTGTCATATTTTCCGCAGAGATTACCTGTGTCATGTCTTGTCGTGCCTGAGCCAACACTTCAAAAGCTCTCTTGATCTGATCTGCCTGTGTAACAATGTTATCAGCAAAATGCTCTGGAAACAAGTTTGTCATTTCGCCCCAAATACTATCAATAGACACACCTTTGCTTGCATCTCTGACAATGTGACCAATGTTATTATTCAGTAATTCCTTATAATCATCACCGGACAGAGCTTTCTTCAGATCATCTGATACATAAATCTTCTTATCTTTGAAATAGCTGTAGAACTGGTCGTAAATCCCCATTTTGCCCTGAATAATGTTGGCATTCTGAGAAACACTGTTCGCAAGATCACTCAGTCCGGAAACAAAAGCGTTACCCTTTCCACCTTGTAAATTAAATTCCTTACCATTCCAGGTCTTACTTAACTCAGACATTACACTGTTGATCTGTCCTTTAAGTTTACTGATTGCTGATTTATCCGTTATATTAAAAGAGTCAGCTAACTGCTTACTCAGTCCGGACGTATCAATTTTTGTGGCTTTCAGTCCTTTTTCAATGCTCTTTGCAAGATTGTGTGCATCGTCATTCCCCTTGATTTCAACGTCAAGTGTTACTTTTTGTTTTTTTATAGAATCAAGCTGTTCCTGGACTTTCGATAAATCCAGGTCAGCTCCAATTTGCATTACAAAATCACTCATCTTTTGCATCCTCCTTTATTCTGTTTTTTGTAAATATATTTATATTTTTCATAAAAA
>ENA-OURQ01002676-OURQ01002676.1-human-gut-metagenome-genome-assembly--contig:-NODE-2676-length-12884-cov-4.108582_pt1 | contig 12884 bp, 7 predicted proteins | sample MGYA00242105_ERZ508999 | MGnify/ENA primary metagenome ERZ508999 (study PRJEB26280, sample SAMEA2338771) | human gut metagenome | biome: human gut; feature: human-associated habitat; material: faeces...
TGTTCTAGTTTTTGTGTGGGTCTCTGTTTCGTCAGATTCAGAGATTCAGTATCCTCCGGGATACTCTAACTAAGCTTAAACCGTATTCAGAGACAGGGTGCTTTACCGATTAAAAAGGTAGAGGGGACATGACATATTACTTGAAGCACGTGACTTAAGCCATGTGAGGTTCACCGCCAGGGAATGCATGCAGCTGAACATTATATAGGAGACGATTGTACAATGCGTGTGGCTATGGTTCTGGCTACATGCGGTATGGCAATCAATAATGCCATTGAAAAGCATATGCGCATTGAAAACAGCGTGAACGGTATTATAAACGACGCCAAGGAGCTCAAGTTCCAGGACGACGTAAAAGAAGTGCAAAAAATGATAACAGGGTTTGTCAAAGACAGAGAGTCTGGAATTGATGAGCTGCTTGATAAGACAGATAAATATGTAGCAGATGTCATAGCGCAGGCATATGTTAACGTAGCCAAAGGTATCGGAAAAGATGACGTATGGCAGATAACAAAAATAGATGAAGCCTTCAACTTCGAGCATCCGGTATTTGAAAGGGAATTTGATTTCATCCGGAGCCGTGACCCGGAGGCCGATGCAGCCCTGGATTTTCTTGATATGGAAATGGGAAGAGAAAGATAAGAAAAAGCCTTAAAAATAGTAATATTTTTAAGGCTTTTGTAATGTCGACAAAACGTTTCAGATATCCATATCTGCAGCTTCATTAAGGCTTTCGTCTGGGTAAAACTTATTGGCGCTCGATAATACATACGCTATCATCTCGGTGTTGTCCTCCTTTAAAGCATGCTGGTAAAGATAATAAAGCGTCTCAAATGACACAATTCCAAGACTCATCATCTCGCATATCATCTTCTCAGTCTGCTTGTCTTTTTCACGGTCAGGCAGTCTGAATACCCGTCGATTTAGGTACCTATCTATGACTGAGTCACCAAAGCTTGCAAACTCGTTCAAAACTCGGTTGTTTTTTGGACTATCCCTGTACAGCCGGCTAAGAATATCATATTTCACCGTTGAAAGGTCAAGGTACTCAATTACGAAATCCGGATTCGTCCTGTACATCATGCCGCTGTCACAGAATTTCCGTACTGCATCAATGAATGACTGGAATGCCCAGACCTTCGGAAAATAATAAGTATTATGCCCTTTGTCGTGGATTGTTACAACGGCTTCTTTCGGTTTACCATTATAATTTTCGTAACTAAACGTTACGCCTTGTATAAGACCGCTTGGATTATTGACGGAACGGTCAATGTAAACATTATCCGCCGAAGATATAGCCGCTTTCCCTATCTCATATAATGTAGTCGGAAGATGTATTGTTTTGATGCCAGTATCATAAAACGCATATGGGGCGATATATTCAAGGCCTTCTGGAAGATTGACATGCTGCAGGCTACTACAGTCATAAAACGCATTTGGCCCTATTGACTTCACCTGCTCCGTAATGATGATTTCTTCAAGCTTGCGGCATAACCTGAATATGCCTGGGCTATTCTCACTTCCAATATGTCTGATACCTTTACCAAAATCCACAAACTGTAATTCATTCATGTCCAAAAAGGCTGATTCAAATATCATCTTTAAAGAATCAGGAAGATACAGCTTTTTTATACCTGTATTGTGAGCAAATGCCTTTGGCGATATGTATTTGACGCCGTCTGGTATGTACATTTCTCCGTTTTTATCGCCAGTATGACAGATTGGACAGTAAATAAGCGTTTCCCCGTCTTTTGTATACAGTACTCCGTCAATATCTTTGTAATACTGATTTGTCTGAGATACTGTGATTTTTTTGAGGGCGGAAAATCTTCTCTGCGAATCATTGAACAATGAAAAGAGAAAGAACTCGTCAATCTCCTTATCAAAATTCAGAAAAATTTCTGTTGCCCTTATTTCAGCACATGTTGTGTTTGAGACAAGACTTGCGATAGAGTGGGTGTCGTGGAATTCAAGACGACCGGTAAACTGGCATTCGTCAAGCGAAAGCCCTGAATCCTTCAGACAGATAAGCTTTGTCTGGATATTTTCTTTTGACATTTTTTTATGTTCCTTTCTTTTTGATTTTTTTCATATATAGTATGCTGAATTTAAAAGCGTGAAGAAATGCCTGCTTTTTGTTAAGGTGACATAATAAAAATATACAAAAAAAATAAGCGGTCATGAGAAATAATATGACGACCGCGAGGAGGATAAAGATATGACAAAGAAGGAAATAATAGACAAAGTTTATGATGATTATCTGAGAGATTATGAAAATTGGGGCTCAGGCGGAACAAACATGGATTCCGTAGAAAAAGCTTGTAAGTCTAAATTTGAAAAAAATGGAATTGAGTATAGCCTTTATGATATTAAAAGAGAATTAGAGAACAAGAGTGATTACAATATTGTAAATGCATATGTTAAAGAATATACTGATACCAAGGAGGATATAAACTATTCTGATATAGAAGGCTTTATTGTTCAATACAAACAGGGGCTTGATGCAGGTAATATTGAGTATAAAGATGCTGAATTTGAACGCGTTGCAGAAGTCTTTAAAATGTATGAAGGATATGGGCGCAAAACCGATGACAAAGAAGCTAAAGATGCAATTGATAGCTTAAAGAAAGATGTTAACTTGTATCTGTCTGAAACTTCATCAGATAAAGAAAGCGTACAAAATGCATATAAGGCAATCAGTGCTTATGTTTATGGAGATTCTTCGTTTGATAATCTTTCTGAGCAGGTCAAATGTATTGACCCAGCTGATATAAAAGAGGCATTCAGAAAATTAATTAAAGATAATTATTATCTGCAATCAAGACTATCAAGGGTTGAAAATCCAAATAGAAATGATGGCAGTATTATACTCGACAACAGGTATATGAATCCTGATATACGAAACAATCTTAATAATGTATATGATAAATGTCTCAAAAACAATATAGAATAGCTCGGTAAAGAATCAAAAGAAATCCAGATGGTAATAAAAATGCATTCAATTATTGAAGATTACGATAAGGCATACAGAGACATGAATGATTATCTTGAAGGAAAAACCACAAAACTTAATGAAGGCAAAAATATGAACCAATATGCCGTAGCGAAAGCTTTTGAAAATGTAATGATAAGTCATGTAAATCATGATGGAGACATTAAGATTACAGACAAACATGTAGACATAGGTAAAAACTACGATATACCAAGAACAAATTCGTTTCCAGAGAACGATTATCAGCTTACTGATGCCTTGCGAGAGGTTCGTGAAAGAGTTGCGGATAGCCTTGCAAAAGATTTTTCAGACGATAAGGAGACTCAGGAACAGTTTAAAGAAATGTATTCCAGCCTTCATGGCTCTTGGTCAGTACGACAGGGTGACCCGCATGAACGCGACAGCCTGGATGACCGTTATTCCGTATTCAGGGACGACGAAATGAAAGAAGCAAACAAAGCTGCAGCAGATGCCTTTCTTAAAGTCATGAAATGTGAAAATGTACAAAAATTACTTGCTGATATTAAAGAAGGAGATATGAAGCATAATCTGGATGTTATGATGCGTAGCCCGGATTGTAATTTCTATGACTTGATTAACGCTTATGAAATGAGCGGAGCAAGAGAGCAAATCGGTAATATGGTCACAGAGGCATGCAAAAATGCAGGCGACCCAAATCATGTACAGCCTGAAGAAGTTGGCCTCACAGCAGATGAAGTCCGTGATATTACCAAAATAGAGGAAATCATAGATACAGAAGAAGAGCTTGCCAGTACATTTGATGTAATAAATGATTATATGCAAGGAGATATCACTGTTGATGAAATGAAAGAGATTCTTAATGATGAATGCCAGCCGGAATTTATCGCGAATGCTTTTGCAGATATGTTAAACGAAAATAGCCGCTATTGTGAAAATACTTTATATGACGATGTAGAGCAGAAGCTGAAAAATATTTACAAAGAATGTGATTTTGACAGCCCTGAATTTAAGGAAGCTTTCGATAATGTATCTTTTTATCACCTGAGTGATTTTGTACAAATCAGAAATGAATCAAGGGCTGATAATGAATTCCAGAAATGGATGTCAGACCCGGAACGTAAATCTGTTGCTGATTTAAGAAAAGCGATTTATGACAGTGCTGACCATCGGGCCGATAGAGATAATGTCACATTCTTAATTGACCAGACTATCGAACATATACCGGCAGAAATGATAGTTGACAGTCAAATGATGCAGAAGCTCGTCAGTATTACTGCCGAACATAATATACCTTTAAGTGATATCAAGAGCTTTGATGAAGTTAAGGAAACCAGCCCGGAAATTGCAAATGAGTTTCAAGAGAGTTACAAAAATAATCTAAAAGAAAATCTGGCAGAAGAGATTGCATTTCATGCAAAATGGGATGCGCCTTATGTATTTGAAAGTGTCGGACGTAGAGTCAACAGTCTGTATCGGGAAATAGATGAGAATGATAAAGCCGATATTATCGTTTCTGCTGCAAACATCCTTGAAAATAAACGTCTGACTGGTGAAGCCGATATGTCAAAGAAAGATGTATCGCTGTCTCTTGCCAATGCATGTGTAGCGATAGGATTTACGGAAGACAGGAGCGTTGATGCCATTGATAAAGCAGTTGAAAAGAATCCGCAGGTAAAAGATATAACAGACGATATGATGAAGACCGCGGTATTCAAAGATATGGTTATGGATTATGTTGAAGACTTCAAGGGATTCATTTCAGATATTGAAAACACAATAGACCAGCTTGACAAATCAACAGTGGAAAAAGTGATAGATGATGTTTCTGGCAGAATGATAAATGCTTACGGAGATAAAAAAGAAAGACTCGAAGAAGTCCAAAAAGCAGCAGATGAATACGTTAAGGGCGACAAAATGGACCTCAATCAGGACGAGATAAGTTATGATGATGATGACGACCATGATGACCATTAATATAAAACATGGAAACCCTGGATGACAAAAAACATCCGGGATTTTCATGTTTTATGTTTAACTTCGCACGCGGGGAAATCCAAATGCTTGTGGCAGGAATATAAACGGCATTCTTTTTGCTTGACAAACATATAGATTAAAAATAATATATGTATTAAGTAAACGAATTGTACACAAAGCTTTATCCCAAAGTTCTTGCGGCATACGGATGTTGATAGAATGCAATCATTGGCCCCTAAGGCTTGCCTCCGGGAGTATCCAGAAACAGCCAGAACCCTAGGAGGTAACCTTCTAGGATTCTTTTTAAAATCCCGTTTTTTTTGCTGCCCGAAATTCCGCATATTAAATACAGAAAAATAAAAAGAAAGGAAAATAAAAAATGGATATGATAAAAAAAGAAATCCAAAAAGGAGTAATACTTTATGTTGGTTCTGCAATAGGCATGAAAGACAACAAAATCGTAATGGATATTGATGTTGCGGATAATGTTAAAGAAGTAGAAATCTGGCATGATTTTAGAATGCCCGATACTAACAAAAGCTTTCCGAATGTAGAAAAATTAATCATTAAAGAATATGTTATTGATATTAACATTCCAAACAGCTTATTTCCAAATGTGAAATACGTTGAATCAGAAAATGAGGCCTTTTTGTCAGGAAAATATCTGGTTGGAACGTTTTACAGAAGCAATACGCTGTTTAATACTTTTTGTCAAAAACCAGGAGAAGTAATCGACATAACAAGAATTGACGGGATTGCTAATTTTGCGTTTTCTGGGTGCAAAGCCGACGAAATGGTGGTATGCGATTCTATAACATCTTTTCATCAGGTTAGTGCAAACGCTTTTGTAGACTCCGCTTTCAGCGCTAAGCCGTTTGTTAACGGATTAAAACTTGCCGGAAACCTTGTTCTTGAAGTTGATAAAACAGCAGAGAACATAGAATTGCCAGATACACCATACAACTTTGTTTTTTTGGAAACGGCCGACATGTCGCATGTTAAAAAACTGACAGTCCATCACCCGGATGCCAGTAATAAGTTGTGTTTCAAGAATGATGTTCCTGAAACAATAGTCCTAAAAACCGATAAAGAACTTGACTTTTCTGATATTGCAGTTTTGGCGCATCATAGCACCTCAAAAGGATGTCTGCAAAATTTCTCAATAATTCATCCAAATTTTGAAGAAATTGATGGAGTTGTGTATACGAAAGATAAAAAAACTCTTGTTGCTTGCTCTATGTCCAAGAAACATGTTAAAGTTTTGGATGGAACAGAGGTGATATCTATAAATGCATTTACCCAGTGTAAGATTGAAGAAGTCATCTTTCCTGCCTCGCTGAAAATTATCGATGAAATGGCGTTTACGGATTGTGAAATGTTGAAAAGTGTTAAGTTTGGAAATGGATTAAAAGCCATCGGCAGGTCTGCTTTTGCCTGGTGTCGTAGTCTCAAGCATGTTGCCCTTCCATCTTCGCTGGAGCATATTAGTAGATGTGCATTTTTTGGTTCTGGACTTAAAGATATCAATTTAAATGAAGGATTAAAGTCATTTGAAGCGGAGGCTTTCAGTTATACACAAATCAAAGAATTGTATATTCCTTCTTCGGTAGAGAGGATGAACTACGACAGTATTACTGCAAATATCAAAAAACTTAGATTTTCTACAATACCCAAAAACCTGTTATCATCTTTTTCAATTTCAATGCAGTCTTTTGAATATAATACATTGGAAGAGGCTTGTGTTGTTATGGAATGTAACAAAAAACATCTGTATATGCCAAGGAGTATTGCTTTAGACACATCTTGTTTAGTTGACGAGATAGAAGAAAAAATAAGACATTATTTCTTCGATATCAATGTTTCAAATGTGTCTCTGCTGGAATATAGCGCTACAAACACATGCCGCGATGCGGTTGCGGTTGCGGAATTCTGTGATTTTGGAAACAAAGATGCCAAAAAACACATCAAAAAACACATTGGCAGAATATTGCCTATGCTTCTTAATGAGAAAAACGAAGAATGTATATCAACGCTCATCATGGCAAATATAATACCTGACGATACTTTGGAAGAGTTGCGTGAAACTGCAAATCAGAAAAACATGTTAACGGTACAGGCATACCTTTTGGAGCACATGGATAACAAAAAAAATGCAGAAAAAAAATCGCAAACATTTCAATTGTAAGAAATAATCCAGTCCTACCGAAAAAACCACTGCAAAACGTAGCGGCCCTTTTCGTTTTGCCGGCAAATCCGGCATATTAAATACGAAAAGCTAAAAAAATAGCAAAAAAACAAGAAAGGAATTTAAAAACATGAAACAACAAAAAATGATTGCAAAACAGATACAAAAAGGTGTTAAGTTCTATTACAAAGAGGTACCTGACTTGTACCACGATAAAAAAACAGCATATGATATTGATGTTGACGATAACGTAAAAGAGCTTATCATTCCTACAGATTTAAAAATGAACAATACAAAGAAGAGCTTTCCTTCGGTTAAAAAGCTGATTATCAATGCCCTTGTTGTAGATATCCAGATTCCAAATTCGCTGTTCCCAAATGTGAAACGGGTAGTGTCAAAGAGTAAGTATTTCGATACATGTTTTGAATATTCATCAGTCTTGATGAGAAATACATTTGGATTTTGGACGCTTTTAAATACCTTCTGTAAAGAGGAAGGTGAAGAAATAGACCTGCAGGATGTCATTGCTATTAACGATTTTGCATTCCAGGGATGCAAAAGCACTCGTATTAAATCGCCTGATAAGTCCAAATATGTCTGTGTAGTAACTGTTGCTCCTAATGCATTTACGGGTTCTGCGTTTGAGAATGCTCCATTTGTTGATGGAGTCAAAATGGCCGGAAATATTGTTATCGGAATTGATAATTCTGCTGATACTGTTGTGATTCCTGATTCTGATAATCAGGACGTGACATTTGCATCAAATGTGGTCTGCAGCAGTATTAAAAAGATAATAGTGCACTCACCAGACACTGTTTCGCAGCTTGGCTATACTTGCGGTTTTCCAGAAACGCTTGTTTTAAAAACAGATTTGCTCTTAAAAGAAGAGGATGTTGCGGCAAAAGCGCATGAACACATCAATGACAATTATATCAAGCATTTTTCAATTGTTAACCCGGGATATAAGGAAATTGACGGTATCGTATATACAAACAATGAAGAAAAACTTGTCGCCTGCTCGATGGAAAAAGAACACGTCGTTATCCCTGATGGTGTCAAAACGATTGGAAGCTCTGCATTTGCGAACTGTATGATTAAATCCGTAATCATTCCTGACTCCGTCACAGAAATCAGAGGTGAAGCATTTAAGCAGTGCCAAAATCTGGAGTCGGTCATATTTGGAAAAAATGTTAAAATCATCGGGAGAAGAGCATTCAGTCAATGCTACAATATTAAGCATCTCTCAATGCCTGAAGGTCTAAGAATAATCCGTAATGATGCTTTCGCTTATTCCGGTCTGGAATCAATCAAGCTTAACGAAGGCCTTAAGAAGATTGGAAAAAATGTCTTCTTTTGTACAAATATAAAATCAATAAGGCTTCCTGAGACAATAAAGTGTATCGAAGACAAATGCCTGTCAGGCAGTATTGAAAATGTTTATATCCCGATTTTCCTGAAAGGTATTCTGGATATCTGCGCCGCAGGAACATATCATCCAGACACGAATGACGATAAAATCACACGATTACAATGTGGAGAAAGATACCTGTATATGCCACAGCATTTAAATTCGCTGACTTACGCTAAAGCAAGTAATCAAATTCAGGCATTCTTTCTTGGAAATCTGAAATCACGCCCGGAAATGTGGTCATATGCAAACACTGCCATCTGCAGGGAAAACCTCGCTTTATTGGAATATTTTCACTTTAGAGCAGAAGGTGCCAAAGAATACATAAAAAAATTCTCTAAAGGAATTCTTTCGCGTTTTATTCAAGAGGGTGACGAAAAACAAGCTGTAGAGTTTGTTAAAACCGGTTTTGTATCGCAGAACACACTGAAAGAAATGATGCTTAGAGCGAAAGAAAACAATATGGTTTCTTTACAGGCATACATTTTGGAACAGTTAAACGTAGACAAGGCGAATCTTGAAAATTTTCGTATCTGATGCAAAGAACAGGCAAAAACGCCTGTTCTTTTTTTCTCCTTTTAACGAAAAAAGTGAAAAGCACAAAAAAGTGTATATTGAAGGCAGGCTGCCGGCCTGTCTTCTCTTTTTTCCTTCCCTGCAAAATCCGGCATATTAAACACGAAACAGGATATAAAAACAAAGAAAGGAAAATGGAAAAATGAATAAAAAAGAATTGTTTAACGAAGAACGGGAAATCCCAGGCCGACAAAAAGTCGTCTGCAGGTCAAATGTCCCGGTTTTAACTCCACACGCGAGTCTGAATTCACGTTCGAAACACGTACTCAGCCTTACGGCTTCGCTTGCCAAACTTCGTGCTGGTTGCGAGCCGGAACGGCAAGTTATCAAAGCAAACAGCCAAAATGGCGTGACAATGTATATTGATAAAAGTCTTAATGCTGTTGTTGATATGGATGTAGAAGACTGGGTGATAGAAATTGAATTTAACTCGGACGTAGAGATGAGTGATAGTAATAAGAAATTTCCAAATGTAGAAAAGCTTATTATCGGGCCAGCTGTTGATGAAATCAATATCAATAATGAGACGTTTTCCGGCGTGAAATATGTTGATTCCAAAAATACACATTATGTTTCCGGAAGATATCTCGTATATGCATCATCATATCGTGTAATACTTGAAAATGTCTTTTCTCCGGATGAGAATGATGTAATTGACATGTCTGGTATTAATAAGATTGCTTCATACGCCTTTCATGGATGCAAATGTACCAATCTGATAAATCTCAAAACCACATTTACATGGCCTGACATTGAAGAATCTGCATTTGTAGGCTCTGCATTTGAAGCACAGTCGTTCGTGAATGGTGTAAAAATGGTAAATTATATCGTCATTGATATTGACAAAGATGCAGACAAAGTTATTCTTCCAGACACTATGACTCAGCAAGCCATATTTTTGCAGGATATTGATTTGGGTGTAGTGAAAGAAATGGTTATACATAATCCAAATAGTATATCCAATCTTCAATATAATTCAAATCTTCCAGAGAAATTGACTCTTGAAATTGATTATTATATAAGGCCGGAAGATATTCTGATGCTTCCTCAGACCAAAACAAAAAAAGCTAAGTGTATACGAAAGCTCTCAATTAAAAGCCCTCATTATGTAGAAATTGATGGCATAATTTATACAAAAGATATGCATAGGCTTATCGTTGGTTCTGCCGGATTGAAACATGTTGAGGTCCCAGAAGGAGTCGAAAAAATCACTGATTTTGCTTTCTATAATAGTGAAATTGAATCTGTCAAACTTCCAGACTCTATCAAAAAAATCGGGGATGAGGCTTTTAGTAATTGTCATAACCTGAAAGAAGTTAATCTCGGCAATGGTGTTCAGCAACTCGGAAATTATGTTTTCAGCTGGGATGAAAATCTAACAAAAATAGAATTACCACCGAGCCTTCAAGAAGTTGGAGGATATGCCTTTTACAAGTCAAATATTAAAAGTATCACCTTAAATGAAGGTCTGAGTAATATTGTTCAAGGCGCTTTCGTTGGAACGCATATTGAAAAATTGTATATTCCAGGAAGCGTTAAACATATCGGTAAAGGTGCCATTTCAGAAAACACAAAAGAGATTATAATGCCTGTTTTTTTAGAAGATATTCTTCAAGGCATACGCCGTACAGAAAAAATCAATCATTTTGACCATACATCTCATATTGTGCGGCTGCAATGCGGAGATAAGTATGCATATCTTCCAAGATATGTTGATATCTCAAAGTTTGCAGACTTAACAAAAACTGTAACAGATTTTTTTACTGATTTTTGCGAAGAGCGTCCTGAATTATGGAAATATGTAGAGGACACAATCGATAAAGAAGACCTTGCCATATTAGAGTACTATGACTTTAACGCGAAAGAGGCAAAAGAATACTTAAAAAGAAACGCAAAAATATTTGCCCTGAGGCTGATACAGAATAAAGATGAAGAGCGTCTGGCCAAATTACTGAAAATGAATATCGCGTCAAATCAGCTGTTAAAACTGCTTCTCGAAGAGGCAGGAGAGACGATGCCAACCGCGCGGGCGTATATTCTGGAAATGCTTGGAAATACAAAAACAAACAAATCTTTTTCTATCTAAATGTAATACCGGTGCAGAACGCGCCGGTATTTTTTGCTGTTCTGCTGACGAGTTGCCGAAAAAGGCAAAAACCTCTTTTTAAGTATTTTATTAAAAAAGTATTACATTTTTTTTAAATTCAGCATACTATATGTGTTGCAGAAAAAAACAAAGAAAAAAATACACAAAAAGAGGTAATATAAAATGATAACAATGCACAAAAAAATATTAACAATATCACTTGCCCTGGCGATGAGTATCTCCCCGGCGGCAAGCGTGTATGCAGACAGGGAAGACGATTTAAGACATGAACAGGCCTGGACGGCAGAGCAGCTTGATGCCGCATATGCACAGATTGATAATATGTATGCAAGAAAACAGCAACTGGCAGCTGAAATCAATTCACTTGATGCTGACCTGGTAAACGTAATGGTGTCTATACAGACGCTTGAAAACGATATAGCATCCAAGGAGTCCGACATCAACGTAACAAAAGGAAACATAAAAAAAGCTGAAAAAGGACAGAAAAAACAGTATGCCGCAATGAAAAAGCGTATTCAGTATCTTTATGAAAACGGCGGGGATGCGGCGTGGTTTCAGATGATGCTTGCATCAGATGACCTGTCGGATATGCTGAACAAGGCTGAAAACGTTCAGGGGATGTATGACTATGACCGGGAAAGCCTTGAGAAATATGCAAACACGGTGAAGGAAATCAAAAACCTGAAAGAAAAATACCAACAGGAGAAAGCCGAGCTGGAAGGGATGAAGCAGGAGCAGGAAGCCGAACAGGCAAACCTGCAGGTGGCGATTGATGAAAGACGTGCGAGCTCTGCGGATTGTGACAATGAGATTGCATATGCCCAGCAGATGGCAAATGAGTATGCAGCCCTGATTGAACAGCAGCAGGCAGAGATTGAACAGATTCAGGCGGAGAAAGAAGCTGCAAGGATTGCTGCAGAACAGGCAGCAGCTGAAGCAGCAGCGGCTGAGGAGGCAGCGCGGGCGGAAGCTGAAGCTGAGGCTGAGTATGATGAAGATGAAAGTGAAGATGATGAATATGTAGAGGACGGAGATAGTGAAGAAGATGGTACTGAAGATATAGATGAAGAAGGAGGAGAAGACAGCGACAGCGAAGATGGAAGTTACGACGAAAGTGATGAAAGCAGTGATGATGGCGTAGAAAGTGAAGACAATGACAGCGAAGCCAATGACGGCTATAAAGAAGAGAGCGGCGAGGAAAGTGATGGAAGTCAGGAAGAAAGCAGCAGCTCTTCCGGCAGCAGTTATTCAGGCGGCTCCGGCTCTTCCGTTGTAGACTATGCAACTCAATTTGTCGGCAACCCGTATGTCTGGGGTGGTACATCCCTTACAAATGGTGCTGACTGTTCTGGTTTCGTGCAGAGTGTTTATAATAATTTCGGGGTAAGTCTTCCAAGGACGTCTTACGAACAGCAGAACGCCGGCCGTGAGGTTTCTTATTCCGAAGCTCAGCCAGGCGATTTAATCTGTTACGGCGGGCATGTGGCTATTTACATGGGAAACGGAAAGATAGTGCATGCGTCAAATTCAAGAGACGGAATTAAGATAAGTGACAATGCCGCTTACAGGACGATTTTAAGCGTGAGGAGATTGGTGTAAGAAAGGAAAAAGAGAAAGGCAAAAAGAAAAGAAAAAAAAGAAAAAAGAAAAAATGCGGGGC
>ENA-OURQ01002680-OURQ01002680.1-human-gut-metagenome-genome-assembly--contig:-NODE-2680-length-12868-cov-2.293764_pt1 | contig 12868 bp, 8 predicted proteins | sample MGYA00242105_ERZ508999 | MGnify/ENA primary metagenome ERZ508999 (study PRJEB26280, sample SAMEA2338771) | human gut metagenome | biome: human gut; feature: human-associated habitat; material: faeces...
CCGCATCACAAATAACAAGAATTCCTCCCAGTTCATAGAAAACGGACGCTGCACCTGACTGATCCGGTGCAAATGGAGTCAGTCCTTTCCAAAGGCCACGTATATAAACGTCTTCTTTTTTATCCACTTCCTCTTTGAACAGTGATTCTTGACTCTGCTCTGCAATTGCTTCTTGTGATTTAGAACCGATCACTTCCACCTGTTTCTGCAAAACATTACCTTCTGCCTGTTCTGTCACAGCCAGTTCAAGCGCCTCAAACAGTCTTCTCACGCCTGCATATCCGAAAGGCTGTCTCTCCTCATTCCAATGGATTCCTTTTGTGTTCGGATGATAATAACAGGCATCCTTTCCGATTGTCAGTGTCACGCCACTTTCCACTGGATCGTAATAGAGCATCGTCGGTTCCATATTGGAAAAAATCTTTGTCTGCGGACTTAACTTTTTCAACTGTCTGATATAAATAAAGTTCTCCCCAGTAATCGTTCCGTAGATTTCTGCTACTTTAAATCCATATTTCACCAATGCTAATGATAATTCAAACGGATCCGCATTTGCACATTCCCCAACAGCAAATACCGGGTCCGGACAGACTTTACGAAAACTTTCAATTGCTTCCTGTGCCTGTTTTTTCTGTTCCTCTGCATGAAATTCTATTCCAAGTGCTGCGCCAAATGCCTGATACTGGCTTCCAATTTTATCAATCTGATAAAGTCTGCGCAGTTCGATAAATGGAATCTTTAATCTATCATGAAAATCCTCTGCTGCAAATCGTGCCTCCGGGTGAAGAACAAGATTAAAATTTGCCTCAGACATTTTCTTATATTCTTCAAAATCTTCACATCTCGAAATCTCATGAATCGTTTTCACACCTGCCTCTTGAAGCAGTGTATATAATTCACAGTCATCTACGAGTGGTGAAAAGTATCCGAGCAGATTTACTACATTTCCTTTTTTATGTCCTGGTTCAAGAAGTGAATACAGAGACTGTCTCACATGAACCATTGGTGGCTTTCGTCCCTCTCGTGTCAATGCATACATATAACATGGACGCACCGGAAGTCCGGCTTTTTCTTCCGCTTTTCTACAGACACGTTCCATATCTGTTCCAAGAAGGGCATCCACACAGGTAATACAGATCATCACAACGGATGGTTTCTTCTCAAGACTTTCACAGATTGATGCAACTGCTTTCGGAATTTTCTTTAGATGACGCCCTGTTACAATATCAGTCTCATCCATGCAAAGGTAAAAGAAACGGTTATTATATTCTTTCATTGAACTGATCATGGACGTATTTCTTCCACAGCACCCCGGTGCCACGATCAACATGATCGATCCCGGCACTGCAAGTCCTGCTCTTTTCACTCCGAAGCCTTCTGCCCCTGGAGAGTTAAAGGCAAGCGTAGCCGGCGAACTATAGATTAAATGTTCCCCTGACTGAAACTGTTTCGGAAGATTATCCTTTCCTCTTTGTTCCAGTTCTTCCGCTGTACAAAAATATGCTTTCTTCATATATTTTCCCTCGACTTATATTTTATCTCACACGTTCTGTTTCATCCTCTAACAGCTTTTCTGCCAGTTCAAAGAATCTCTTACTGATCTCAGAATCTGCGTCACCTTCAATCACAGTCTTTCCCTGATCTTCCCAGCGTATAATCTCGTCACTCCTTGGAATCTCACCGACAATCGGGATCTGTTTTTCTTCTGCAAATGCCTGTACCTTCTCCGTTTCATTTTCCACATTTCTATGATTCAGGATCAATCCAAAGATTCTTGCATAACTGCGATCTTCAAAGTTACGCACTGCGCTGGAAATATTGTTAGCCGCATACAATGCCATCTTTTCTCCGGATGTAACAATTACAACCTTCTCTGCATATCCTTCCCGGATCGGTGCTGCGAATCCGCCACAGACAACATCCCCAAGCACATCATACAGAACAACATCCGGTTTGTATGTTTCAAACAACCGCAAGTCTTCTAATAACTGAAATGTCGCTATGATCCCGCGTCCTGCACATCCTAGTCCCGGTGTCGGTCCGCCTGTCTCGATACAGAGCACACCACCGAAGCCTTCCTTTGCGATCTGTTCTAATTCTTCCGGCTCCTCATCCTCTTCTCTCATATAATTCATTACCGGACGCAATGGCTCGCCGCCTAACAGATTGATCGTTGAATCTGCTTTCGGATCACATCCGATCTGGATTACGCGCTTCCCCATAGCGGCAAATGCTGCTGCCAGATTTGATGTAATCGTGGACTTTCCAATCCCACCTTTTCCGTAAATTGCTACCTTTAACATATTGCTGATCCTCCCATTTTATTTCCCTGGTAAAGAGAAAGACCCTTCTCCCCAACGGAAAAAGAGTCTGTTAAAATCACAAAATATTTTTTTGTCTAAACGCTTCTTTACAACTATTCCCGCTCGGTATCTCTTACTTCCTTGCCGTCAGAGTTTATATTCTATTCAAAATCCATGTCTTTATTGCTATGAGACATCTCTCTGCTGCATTCAGATTGAAACGTATTCTTTCCGTTTGGAACAGTTGTAAATCTCTTGCAAAACCATTAGTTAAATTATAACTTATCACTAATAGAATGGCAATGAATTTCTGGTTATTTCAGCGTTTTTTATTTCACAATATTGTTATTAATTTATCCAACAAATTTACTCCAATATCCCTGCACAAAGATAAATAATACGATCAATGGCAGAATATAGGATACATAAAATCTTGCCCAACCCGGGAACTTGATTCCACTTCCTGCATTCGCTTCTTTCTGGAACTTATCCCAGCCCCAACCATAGCGGCTTGTACAGAACAGAAGGTAGATCAGGCTTCCGATCGGAAGCAGGTTATTACTTACAATAAAGTCCTCAAGGTCCTGAATACTGCTTCCTGCTCCCAGAGGCATGAAGCCGCTCCATATGTTGAATCCCAAAATACATGGAAGGGAAAGTACAATGATCGCGATCAGATTTCCCACAACCGCCTTTGTTCTTGAACAATTCGTTAAATCCATCACAAATGCGATCAGATTTTCAAACACGGCAATGATCGTAGAGCATGCTGCGAAAAACATACAAAGGAAGAAAATTGTTCCCCAGATTCTCCCTGCACTCATTGCATTGAAAATGTTCGGAAGTGTGATAAAGATCAGACTCGGACCGCTGTCCGGCTGGACATTAAATGCAAAGCAGGCCGGAAAGATAATAAATCCAGCGATCAATGCAACTAATGTATCCAGAACTGTTACGCAGACTGCTTCTCCTGTCAGAGTTCTTTCTTTTCCGATATAACTTCCAAAGATCGCAATCGCACCGATTCCAAGACTTAATGTAAAGAATGCCTGTCCCATCGCTGCGAAAATAAATTCTTTCAATCCTGCTTCTGCTGCTTTCTTAAAATCAGGAAGAAGATAGAACTCCAGTCCTTTCTCTGCTCCCGGCAATGTCACGGAACGCACTGCAAGAATGATCATCAACACGAAAAGGAGGATCATCATTTTCTTTGTGATCTGCTCCACACCTTTCTGAAGTCCCATACAGACGATTCCAAAGCACAGCATAACAACAAGGATCATACAGATTGTCATTGTAACAGGCTGTCCAAGAAGTGATGTAAATACTCCGGTCACACCATCCGCATCAAGTCCTTTAAACTCTCCGATTGCCATCTTTCCTGTATATAGAAGAAGCCATCCGCCGATTGTTGTGTAGAACATCATTAAAAGATAGTTTCCACCGATTCCAAACCATTTATACCAGTGCCACTTTGTTCCCAGTGGTTCCAGACGGTCAAAGGATAGTGCAATACTTGCCTGACTTCCACGACCCACTGCGAATTCCATTACCATGATTGGCAATCCCAACAGAACAAGAAACAGCAGATAAATCAGAACAAATGCTGCTCCTCCATACTTTCCTGTAATATACGGAAAACGCCAAACATTTCCCAAGCCAATGGCACATCCCGCTGAGATCAGGATAAATCCCAGACGTGAGCCAAATTTCTCTCGTTTCATTTCTTAGTTGTCCTCTCTTCCTTCTTTAGTGTCATAAAATGCTGTAACTGAACTTACAACCATTCGATAAGCCATCTCTGCTGCATATTCCGGTGTTTCCTTTTCGCCTGTTTCCAACCATGTTTTCACAAAACCGAGACAACCGTTCAGGCAATAAGAATAAAAATATTTCATTTCACCTGATTTCTCCGGTACAAGAGCTGCAAGTGACTCCCGACTCTTTTCCTCTAAAAGCTGCTCTAACTTATGTACAAAACCAATATCCCCATGTGGTCCTACAAGCGCACTTGCAATCTGACGATTTTCATCAAGCACATGAAATAAATCCCGAATAAAATAGTAAACGCTATCTTTTCCCGGATCAATTGGATGTTCACGGATTGCGCGCTGCATCTCTTCCATCATTTCATTTTCAACTTCTGCAAGCAGCCCCGGTATATCAGAATAATGCAGATAAAAGGTAGAACGATTGATATCCACCGCATCTACCAATTCTTTTACCGTAATCTCTCTGATACTCTTCTCCCTCATCAATTGAGCAAGACCTGTTTTAAGCTGACTTTTTGTCTTTCTGACCCTGCGATCTGTCTTCTTCTGCATCTTCTCTTCCCCCCTTTATAACTTACAGTACTACTGACCAATAACTCTCTACTCTGTTTCTATGGCTTAAATGAATGATTTTGTTCACCTGCTAGACATTTTTCAATCTTTCGTCTATTATTAGACATATCCAGTGTTGATTAATGGTTGTAAATTAGTTTCTACATTAATATAATACTTTTTGACATGAAAATCAACATTGTATCTATTACTAGAAATATTTTTAAGAAAAGGAGTTTTATCCATGAGAAACGCATTTCGGATTTTTCGCCGCGATATGAAACGCCTGCTCCGTAATCCGGCAGCAATACTTGTTTTGATCGGAGTATCTATTCTCCCCTCACTCTACGCATGGTTCAATATTGCAGCAAATATCGATCCTTATGCCAATACTTCCGGCATCAAGGTAGCAGTAGCAAATCTGGACACCGATGCCACACATGATGATCTGACGATCAATGCCGGCAGCCAGATCATTGACCAACTAAAGGAAAACGACCAATTAGGATGGACATTTGTTCCCAAAGATGCTGCTATTAAAGGAGTCAAATCCGGTGAATATTATGCAGCAATCATTATTCCGCAAGATTTTAGCGAATCCCTGCTAAGTGTCCTGTCCGGAAAGATTGAAACTCCGGAACTTGAATACTATATCAATGAAAAACTCAATGCAATTGCGCCAAAGATCACCAGTTCAGGTGCAAGCACGATCCAGACACAGGTTAATAACACCTTTTCCTCTGTTGCATCTGAGACAATTGCCGAGATTTTAAAGGATTCTGTATTCAACATTTCCGACTCTGTTAATTCAACAAATGCAGAGATTAATGATCTGCTTACAAAAGCAAATAATAATATCAAAGAATACGAACAGCTTCTAGAAAAGTTCAGTAAAGACTCATCCAATACCTCAAAGCTGATAGAGAATGCAAAAGAAGCATCTACATCTTTAGGAGATGTAGCAACATCCGGAGCAAATGCATTGTCCAGTGCTGACTCTGTCATGAATACGACACGTTCTTCTGCCGGAGATTTTTCTTCCGCACTTTCTAAGTCCCTCTCTGACGGAGAACTTTTACTTGGTCAGGCAAGCAGCTCAACATCCACAGGACTGACAGAACTTGCTACCGTAGCCGGAAAGATCAACACTTCTGTCAGTGATGCGCTTGGTTATGCAAACTCAGTCAATGAACTGAATGCAGATATTCTTAAAAAAATGCAGGAACTTGCCAATAAGTTTCCGGGAACGATCGGAAATCAGATCAATGCACAGATTTCTGCCCTGCAAACTCAGAACCAGTCAAATCAGGAATTGATCAATAGTCTTCAGACTGGAAATAATGGAATCAAAGATGCGATTGATACAACAACTGCAACACAGGAACAGCTTACTTCTCTGACAAAAGAAAGTATCAATAACCTGCACACTTTCCGTTCTACATTTGACCAGAATATTCTTCCACTGCTTGGACAGACACTGGATACATTTTCCACACTGACCGGTCAGGTAGAAGGAATGCTAAACGGAGTACCGGCTACTTCTAAGCAGATCAATGATATGCTCGACCAGTTAGAAAGTGGATTGTCAAATACAACTGCCCTCCTTGACAGTACGAAGGAATCTTTAAGTGCCGTAAGCGACAAACTAAGTACAATTCAGACGGATCTGAATGCACTGACAGGCTCTGCTACATACCAAAAACTGCTCTCTCTTGAAGGCATTGATGCAGAATCTATCTCATCATTTATGTCCTCTCCTGTGGAGATTAAAACGGAGACTTATTATGCCGTAGATAATTACGGTTCTTCTATGACACCGTTCTACTCTAATCTTGCAATCTGGGTCGGCGGTATCGTACTGATCGCAATCTTTAAGCTGGAAGTGGACAAAGACGAATCCATGCGCGGTTACGGACAGACAACATTATACTTTGGACGCTGGCTCTTATACATGGCAGTTGGTCTTGTTCAGGGATTTATCGTCTGCCTCGGTGATACACTCCTTCCGGGAGTCCAATGCAATCATCCGGCACAATTCATCCTGACAGGAATGGTTTGCTCTTTCGTCTATGTAAATATTATTTATGCGCTGTCACTTACATTTAAGCATATTGGTAAAGCGCTCTGTGTTATTCTCGTAATCCTGCAGATTCCTGGTTCTTCCGGAACCTACCCGATTGAGATGACACCAGCCTTTTTCCAGAAACTGCATCCACTCCTTCCATTTACATATGGTGTGAATGCTATGCGTGAAGCAATTGCCGGTTTCTACGGTTCTAACTTCCGCAATGATCTTCTGATCCTGCTCCTGTGCTACGTGCCGATCTCTCTGCTTATTGGACTTGGACTGCGCCCGGCTCTTTCCGGACTGAACCATCTGTTCGACAAGAAACTGGCAGAGACAGAATTTATGATGTGCGAACCTCACGAAGCAGAACTTAGCAGAAGTACACAGCTCTCCATGCTCTTACAAGCATCTCTTTCCATTGAAGACCTTCGCCTTGTAACAGCTGAACGGGCACAGAAATTTGAAAACAATTACCATAAGATGATTCGTATCGGCTTCCTTGCCATTGCGATCATCCCTCTGATCTTCCTGATCCTGATGTTCAGTCTCGAATCAAAGATTGTATTCCTGACTTTATGGATCATTTCCATTATTGCGATCTCAGTATGGTTGATCGTTGTAGAATACATTCATACAAAATTAGAAGAACAGAAAGAACTTGCCGGCATGTCTTATGAAGAAATGCTTGAAAACTTCCGTGGAAAGGAGGCGGAATAATTTGAAAAATATTTTTTTAATCCTGAAAAATGATCTGATGAAGATCCAGAAAAATGTCATCGCAATGGTCGTTATTATGGGAATCACTGTAATTCCGACTCTTTATGCATGGTTTAACATTTCCGCAAGCTGGGATCCTTACGGAAATACAGGTGCGCTGAAACTTGCAGTTGCAAGTGATGACAAAGGGTATGAAAGTGATCTTATTGCCGTAAAGATCAACATGGGAGAGCAGATTCTCTCTTCTCTGCATAAAAATTCTCAGTTCAACTGGGTTTTTACTGATTCAAAAGATGCTCAAAAAGGTGTAAAATCCGGAGAATATTATGCTGCGATCGTAATCCCTGAAGACTTTAGCCAGAAAATGATGAGTGTCTTCTCTTCTGAAGCTGAACATCCGGATCTGACTTATTATGAAAATGAAAAAGAAAATGCGATTGCTCCGATCATTACCGGAAAAGGCGCAACGGCTGTCCAGAAACAAATTAATCAGACATTCATTGAGACAATTGCCCAGACCGCACTTGATGCATTTCAGACGGTAGATTCAATCGCAAAGAAGACAGGGGATGATTCTCTGATCAACAATATGAGTAGTAATTTGAATCAGATGGGATCTGATCTTGGAACTGTTGCTGCAACTGTTCAGTCCTTCTCAGACATGACAAACTCTGCAGTTACAATGCTGAACACAACAACAGAATTTCTTCAGAAAACCGGTTCCGGCACAAAAACCAGCCTCAATTCCTTAAAGAATTCTGATTCCGGAATTGATTCATTAACTGCTGCCCTGTCCGGAACTACAAGCACGATTTCTGACGCATTAGCACAGAATGCAAGCTTCTACACCGCTGTCTCTGATACTATTGACAAGGCTTTAAGTTCCTATAACTCAGATGCACAGGCGGCAGCAAATGCATTGTCTTCCGTAAGTAGCCGCGTACAGAATGTCATTGACGGGTATAATCAGCTTTCTGCTGCATTATCTGCTATTGCAGACGCCTCCTCAGATTATCCTGAGATTCAAAATGCGGTCAATGGAATCAATCAGCAGATTCAGCTGGCAATTGAACGACAGACTGCACTTCGTGATAAAATTAACGGTGCTGCAACTTCGATCACTACAGCAACCGCAAATGCTACTACATTAAAGAGTGAACTTGATAGTCTGATCGGCGAAGCAACTTCTTCCGTCAAGGCAGTTGAGACAACTTACGAACAAAATGTAAAAGGAAATCTTGATAATCTTTCCAATTCATTGAATTCTACAACAGGTTCTGTCTCCTCTATGCTTGGAAGCCTTGACAGCAGCATTGAAAATATTGCTAACGTTACCGGTTCTGCTTCAAGTGGACTTACAGGACTTCAGACAGCACTTACTAATTCTGCTGCTCTGTTAAAAGAATCTTCTGAAAAACTGACGGCTGTAGCTACAAAACTTTCCACTGATGATTCAGAAGGTATGGCTGCCGTAACAAACCTGTTATCCGAAGACTCCGAAACGATTTCATCTTTTCTCTCCTCCCCGGTCAAACTGGATGAGAAAAAGATTTATCCAATTGAAAATTACGGGTCTGCAATGACTCCATTCTACTCCACTCTTGCGATCTGGGTAGGTGCTGTTGTTATGGCTGCCATGCTAAAAGTCACTGTAGCTGATTCTACAAAGAAGAAACTATTCCATCCGAAAGAATATCAGCTCTATATCGGACGTATCCTACTTCTGATCATTATCGGTTTCATGCAAAGTGCACTCATCTGTCTTGGAGATCTTTTCTTCCTTGGTATTCAGTGTAAGCATCCGGTAATGTTTGTACTAACCGGTATGTTCACAAGCTTTGTCTATGTGAATCTGATCTATGCACTGACTGTCTCCTTTGGAGACATCGGTAAAGCAATTGCCGTTGTCCTGATGGTAATGCAGGTTGCAGGAAGTGGTGGAACATTCCCGATCCAGTGTGCACCGAAGTTTTTCCAGGTTGTTTATCCACTTCTGCCGTTCACACACAGCATGAATGCGATGCGTGAATGTATTGCAGGGTTCTACGGAACAACTTATGCCACAGAGCTCGGCAAACTGGCAATCTTCCTCGTTCCTTCACTGTTGCTTGGACTACTTCTTAGAAAACCGATCATCAAGATGAATGAGGCATTTATGGAGAAATTGGAAAGTACGCATCTGATTTAAGATATAAAAAATAAAAACTCAAATAAATAAGGACGCAAGGAAGTGCGAAGCTTGTTACAGACATCAGCTCTCTCTACCTTGCGTCCTTTATTCTAGTCAGAAGTTTCAGTAAAAACTTCTTAAAAATATATCGTTCTCCTTAAATATCGAAGTATGGTTTTCTGTAAATATACTGACCGTCACCACGATTTCCTTTGAATTCGTTGTTTTCGGCAATAATATTTCCTCTCTGCATTACAAGGTCGATCTTTCCATTCAATGGTGTTCCTTCGTAGGAAGTGTAATCAACTGCTCCGTGCATCATCTCATGTGTCAGAGTCTGTTTTGCATCTGCATCAATAATGATAAGATCTCCGTCTGCCCCCGGTTCAATAATTCCCTTCTTAGGATACATTCCGTACACCTTTGCTGGATTTGTGCAGGCAACTTCTACCAGCTTGTTAATGCTGATTTTGTTTTTCATTACACCTTCTGAGAAAAGAAGAATCATTCTTTCTTCAACTCCCGGAGCTCCATTCGGACATTTTCTGAAATCATCCTTGCCGTCCTGTTTCTCTTTTGCATAATTGAATGGACAATGATCTGTCGCAACGATCTGAATCTCTCCTGCCTCTAATCCTTTCCACAGCGCATCAAGATCCTGCTGTGTACGAAGCGGTGGAGACATAATATATTTCAATCCATCCGGATCTTTATATCTGTCTTCTGTAAGTGTCAGATACTGTGTACATGTCTCGACAAAAATGTTTTTTTGTCCGTTTCTTCTTGCTTCTTCAACTGCTTCAAGACTTTCCTTACAAGAAAGATGTACAATATACACCGGTGCATCACCTGCAAGCTTCGCAAGATAAAGGACTCTTCTTACAGCCTCTGCTTCTGCAAGATTTGGCCTGCTCTTTGCATGATAGATCGGCGCAGTCTTTCCGGCATCACCATATTCTTTCTTCAGATGCTCTACCACATAATGATTCTCGCAATGGAATGCTGTGATTCCATGCAGTTCTTTCATCTTCTTAAGAACTTCTAAAATACCATCATCATCAATCTTATAGCCATAAGTCATATAAACCTTTGTGCTCTGGACTCCGTCATCCATCATTGTCTCAAGTTCATTTAAAATAGACTCGTCTACATGCTGGACTACTCCATGGAATCCATAATCGATAACAGCTTTATCGTCTGCCAGTCCATGATATACATCCAGTTGATGATGTAGCGGGCATCCTGCCGGTCCGAATCCCATATGGTCTACGATTGTTGTAGTTCCGCCGCATGCGGCTGCAACAGTACCTGTATAAAAATCATCTACTGCTCTCGCGATTCCGACATCAATATCCATATGCGTATGAACATCAATACCTCCCGGGAGAACATATTTTCCTTTCGCATCGATCACCTTATCTGCATCCCCAAATTTTGCTTCCAGGTTCTTTCCGATACATTCGATCACACCATCCTCAATCAGGACATCTGCTTCATAAGTGTCCTCCGGTGATACGATCATTCCATTTTTTACAAGTGTTTTCATGATACTTCCTTCCACTCCTCTCTTAGTTTCAGTTATACTTCTACCGCAGTCTATGCTTTCCATAGCTGCGGTGATTTTTGTGCCCGATGAGTGCTGTTTCTAATCTCTGTCTTATGCTCAAACAGATAGAATACCAAATATAATCCCGAGATAGGTCCCGGCAACACTCCAAGCATTCCACATACATTATAAATCAAATCGTACACACTTGCCAGTACCATTCCACGGTTGAATAAATAAAGAGAGCATTAACTTCTTTCGCAAAGTCATTTTATCTTTCTCCCTCCATACTTTTCTCCATGTCATTCCACTTGTGTTATCATCTTTGCAACATATTCCATTTTTTCACAATCAACAAATGAATAATTCATAACATAAATATTTTCATACTTTTTCTTCTTCTCACTTGAATGATAATAAGATGACAATGCAGCCAGCTTAATTCCTTTGCTCTTCATTTTATCCAGAAATTCTTCTTCACTCAGGTTTGTATCTACTTTCATTAAAAAATGTACTCCTGCATCTTCTTCCAGAATCTTGATTTTAGTTTTCAATACTCCCTGTAAAAATGCTTCCAGGATCCGGTCTCTCTTCTGCTGATAATAATTACGCAGCCGGTTAATATGTTTCTCAAATGCCCCTGAATTCATAAACTGCGCTAACGTATATTGTTCAAAATTTGATACCGTACAGGAATAAAAAGAAAGTTCTCTGTAAAATCGTTCTGCCAATTCATCCGGCAGCACCATATAACTGATTCGCACTGTTGAACACAAAGTCTTGGAAAATGTATTCATATAAATCACTTTTCCCGATACATCAATGCTCTGAAGCGATGGAATTGGCTTACCGTTCAATCTAAGTTCACTGTCATATTCATCTTCTATAATATATCTATCTTTCGTTTTTGTCACCCAGCCAAGTAACTCATAACGTTTACTGATTGGCATTACGATTCCCGTTGGATAATGATGTGAAGGAGAACAATGTATCACATTGATTTCTTTTTCTTCCAGTTCTTCTACCTTCGGTCCGTCCTCTTCTATTTCTATATACTCATAACAAGCTCCCATACTGCGATAAATTTTTGCGATTTTATGATATCCCGGATTTTCAACTGAATATTTCAATTCCTTTCCCAAAAGCTGAATCAAAAGACTGGACAAATATTCTGTTCCAGCACCAATAATGATCTGTTCCGGCCGCACCGTCATATTTCGGAATGCTTTCAGATAATCCGCAATGCTTTGTCTTAATTCCATTACTCCGCCACACGGTGGATTAAGCATCAATTCTGTCTGATAGTCATTCATTACTGCTCGCATCGTCTTTGTCCATATGGAAAATGGAAATGCACTCTGTTCCGTCTGATTACTCGTAAAATCTGCGATATAAGCATTCTTTCCACCGGTAAGGTTTAACTTATTGCTGTAAATCCTATTTTCTGACAAATCACTCTCGCTTTTCATTCTGTCATCCCGCAAGTCTGCTACATAAAACCCACTCTTTGGAACAGAATAAATATATCCCTCTGCTGCAAGCTGTCCATAAGCATTTTCTACTGTAATTACACTTATAGCCAGATTTTTTGCAAGTGCACGCTTTGATGGAAGTTTTTCTCCACTCTTAATTTTCCCTTGAATAATGTCATTTTTGATACATTTATACAAATATTGATAAAGCGTATCTGACCCTATATTTTCAAAATTATATGTCAACATCTATTCTATTTTCTCCATT
>ENA-OURQ01002684-OURQ01002684.1-human-gut-metagenome-genome-assembly--contig:-NODE-2684-length-12847-cov-10.977564_pt1 | contig 12847 bp, 7 predicted proteins | sample MGYA00242105_ERZ508999 | MGnify/ENA primary metagenome ERZ508999 (study PRJEB26280, sample SAMEA2338771) | human gut metagenome | biome: human gut; feature: human-associated habitat; material: faeces...
CCAGGCTCTCGTCGATGCTCTTCATCGGGTAATTGGTCATGCCCAGCTCTTCACCCTGATAGATGTACGGCGTACCCTGCATCATGTGCAGGCATGCGCCGAGCATTTTGGCGCTGCGCACACGGCTGGCTTCATCGCTGTCGCATCCAAAACGGGACACGATGCGTGGCTGGTCGTGGTTATTCCAATACAGGCTATTCCATGCCTTGCCATACAGTCCGGTTTCCCATTTGTCAAAAACGCACTTGAGCTTGGGCAGATGCAGCGGATCGGTGCACCACTTGTACTTCGGTGCTTCGTCCACGCTCACATGCTGGAACTGGAAGATCATGCTCAGTTCGCTTCCGTCCAGATTCGCATAATCCGCTGCGGATTCAACCGTTGCGCTGCTCGTTTCGCCGACGGTCATCGTGTCGTAACGGCTCAGCACCTCGCGGTTCATCTCCCGCAGATACAGATGCTCCTTCGGTCCGCTCGAAACATTACGGTGCGGTCCGCCGTCGCTGGCGAGGGCTTTCTCCGGCTTGGCAATCATGTCGATGACGTCCATGCGGAAACCGTCAATGCCCTTATCCAGCCACCAGCGCATCATGTCGTATACGCTTTGGCGCACCTGCTCATTGTGCCAGTTGAGGTCTGCCTGCTCTTTGGCAAACATGTGCAGATAATACTCACCGGTCGCTTCGTCCTTCTCCCATGCGCTTCCGGAGAAGATGCTTCGCTCGCCGTTCGGCACGCCGCCCTCAAACGGCGGACGCCAGACATAGAAATCACGCTTTGGATTATCCTTGTCGGCTCTGGATTCCTTGAACCACGCATGTTCCGTAGACGTGTGGTTGACTACCAGATCCATGATGATGCGGATGCCCCGCGCATGCGCCTGACGGAGCAGCTCGTCAAAGTCCTCCATCGTGCCGAATTCCGGAGCGATAGCGCGGTAATCGCTGATGTCGTATCCGCCGTCCACGCCGGAATTCCTGTAAATGGGGTTGAGCCAGATGACATTCGCGCCCAGCTCATGAATGTAATCGAGCTTTTCCGTCACGCCGCGCAGATCGCCGACACCGTCGCCGTTGGCGTCCATAAAGCTCTTGGGATAAACCTGATAAACGACCGCACGTTTGAACCAATCGCCCATATCACTGCCACCTTTCATCCGTGCTTTTAGTTTAACTTTCCATTGTCGTTGACTGCAAAATGAAGTTGGACACATAAAAGGAGAATCCGTAGTGGTCTACCCGCGTGAAAAAGTTGCTGCGCATATTGATCAAGAGGGAACAACCACCACAGGCTGTCATCATTATATCATATTCCAGCCGTTCATTCCTAATCTGGATTAAGTCAGAGGTTCCTTAATTTCTTCGTAATGATATGAAAAGATTTGCTGCAAAATGTTCATAGCAACATTGTACAACAAAAGCGGAGACAAAAACACCCCCTCATGGATGAGGGGGCAGGGGGGAGTTGATGCGGGCATAGCCCGCTTTCTTGTTGCCCCGCTTTTCAGGAGATCGTCCGTTTGAGAAGGGAGCGCATTTCAATGATGAAATTATTCAACAACTCCAACGGTCATAGTGTTTATGGTATATTTCTTAAGTTTATTCTGATCAATTGCAACGCCGAAGCCTTCACCTGTCGGCGGACGCATGAATCCATTCGACTGAGTCAAAGGCTCCGTCAGAATATCATCGGCACAACCGGCGGGCGTATTGTTCGGAATAATGGTTTGAGCGTAGTCACAAGAATTGCATACCGTTGAAGCATGCAGCATGATTGCTTGCGACAGCCCGCTCAGAGAACGGTCGGCAATCAATTCAATACCGGCGCCTTCACAGAATGCAGCGACCTGCGTAAAACCAAGAATGCCGCCTGTGGTAGAAGGATTGGCGCTGATAACATCAGCGGCATCAATGCGAACAATCTCGGCAACCTTCGTCAACGCTTCTGTCGTGGACACGGTATTACCGTTGAATTCCACCGGCATGCAAATCGGAATACCTGCCATTTCACGAATCCTGCGGTAGCTTTCCGCGTCGGACTTGTTCAGACAGCCTTCCGCATACTGGATGTTGTAATTGTACAATTCACGGAGTACACGAACTGCTTCTGTTACATTCCCCCAGGCGCCGTCGGCATCGACTCTGAGGATATACTCATAGCCGTATTTTTCTCTGAGCTGTTTGATTAATTCAATATCATGCTTGTCGTTAGCGCCGACTTTCACCTTAATGGTACGAATGCCAGCTTTCAGCGCCTGACCGACCTCGGCTACGCATTCACTGATGGGCTTCTGACCGACGACAATGCTGATTGCCTGCTTTTCACGAACGCGTCCGCCCAGTAAATCATATACCGGCAGATGCGCATTTTTGCCGGCAATATCCCACATAGCAAACTCAAGAGCAAGATCTTCCTTCATCAGCGGCAGTCTTTTATGAATCTGGTCAACTCTTGCATTATTGCTGCGACCGAGCATAACTTCGCGCATGTTGTGCTGGATATCAAGCGGATCGGCTCCAATCAGGTTTTCGCAAGCAAATCTGAAAGCCTCGCTAAGCCCGTTGGGGCACTCTGCTTCACCGTAGCCGACGATGCCCGCATCCGTATGCATTTCAACAATGCAGGATAGAACCGAATTGAACTCCTGATACCGCTTTCCCCACTCCGCTACTTCCTCATCCTTGATATTTCTGCACAAACTGCCAGTATAATTTTCCACCCCACCTGCTACGGATGTTGAAAACATGGGCAGCGCGATTTGGTAGCACTTAATTCCCGTAATTTTCATAATGACCCCCTATTGTTCTGTTACTTCGTTGTACAAGTATACTTACTGATAACTTCTTCATTCAGCGTCAAACCCCAGCCGGGCGCGTCCCAAGGCTTCATATAGCCATTTTCCACGAGCAGGGTTTCATTTGCCGCATCATACAGAGGACCGGAGGGCTGACCGACGGGAACAATATCCTGTGCCAAATCGGAAGCGGGACTGATACAGATACCGGTCAGCCATGTTGCCTGAGATACGCTGGTCAAGGCTCTGTGCGTTACAACCTGAAGCCCTGCCCCTTCGCAAACGGCACACAGCTTCTGGAAGCCAAGCAAACCGCCAGTACGGGACGGGTCAACGCTCAACACATCAAAGGCCTTCATCCGAATCAATTCACAAACGTGAGAAAGTGCCTCTTGAGACGTCATTTCAATGAATCCGTTGAACTGCTCGCAAATGCAGACAGGAACGCCGGTTGCCTCACGAACCTTACGGAAGGAATACTTTTCATTAGACTTCAGAAAGCCTTCGGCATACTGCGGATGGAAGGGTTCCATACGCTTCAAAATGCGAATAGCCTCGGGGACAGTCCAGGCACCATTCGGGTCGATTCGGACTGCCAAATCATAACCAAACTGCCGTCTGACTTCACGGAACAAATCCACATCACGCTTGTCATTGCAGCCAACCTTTAGCTTTACGGTCATGATGCCGTTCTTCATCGCCTTATCGATATCCGCAATACAGTCATCGATGGGGCGCTCTCCAAGGAAAAGCGTTACAGGCGCTTTTTCGCGCACTTTTCCGCCCAGAAGCTTATAGACCGGCAAACCGGCTTTTTTGCCGATAATATCCCAAAGCGCAAATTCGATGGCGGATTGTTCCTTGGTGCGGGCAAGTCCGGTATGCTTTGTAAAAATACGCAATGTGCTACCGCGTCCCTGCATCGTATAGTTGGAATTGTAGGTAATGTCATATACGTCACAGCCGATCAAATTATCGCGAATCTTATCGATTGCGCACCTTGCTCCGGCACCTGCCTCACCGATACCGACAATTCCTTCGTCCGTGTATACTTTTACAATGCAGGAGCAGGAATGACCGAAATGGGGAACTGAACCGACAAATTGGTTCATGTGTTCCGGTTCTTCGTCACGATAGGGATTTCCCTCGTAGGAAACGCTGCCGCCGATGATATTGGTCGACACCTTTGGGATTTGAATATGTATGCATTGGATATCCGTGATTTTCATGAATGCTTGCCTCCTTCTAATTAATGTGAAAAAGTTTCTTTCGTGATAATATTTGCAAAAGAACCATTACTCGTCAGCCCTGTTTCATGAATACCTACCTCCTTCTAGTTAATGCGAAAACATCTCTTTTATTATACTTACAAAGGAATAATCATCTATTATCCCTTTACAGAGCCGATCATGACGCCTTTCACAAAATGCTTCTGTACGAACGGATACAGACACATCAGAGGCGCACTGGATACAACAATGATGGAGTACTTGAGAACCTCGTTGAGTCCCTGCAGTTGCTGTGCCAGCTCGGGGTCTGTAACCTCTGAAGTATCGAAGTTATTCTGTACCAAAATCTGCCGCAAAAAAATCTGCAAGGGATACAGTTTTCTGTCAGACAGATAGAGGAAGGCATTGAAATAGCTGTTCCAATGTGTGACAGCATAATACAAGGTGATAACGGAAATAACGGTTGTTGACAGCGGCAGAACGATGTGGAAGAAATACTGAAAGTCATCACAACCATCCAGCTTGGACGCCTCCAGCAGTTCATTCGGAATACTGTTCTGAATAAATGTTCTGGCGACAATCATGTTGTATGCGCTGATGGCGCCCGGAAGAATCATCGCCCACCGCGTATTCATTAAATGCAAATCACGTATAAGAATATAGTTTGGAATCATACCGGCATTGAAGACCATCGTAAAAACGAAAATCAGAGAACAGACATAGCGTCCGGAAAATTCGCGTCTGGACAGCGGATAAGCGCAAATCATAGTGAGCGCTACGTTGATCATGGTTCCGACAACCGTATAAAAAATGGTGTTTCCATAACCGATAAATACGTTTTTATATTGTAAGATCAAGGAATAGCTATATAATGTGGGTTCTACGGGAAAGAGCCACACGCGGCCGCTGCTGACCTGCGCAGGCGAAGAAAAGGAAGCGGACAGAATGTAAATTAATGGGTACAAGACAATCAAACACAAAATAGCAACGATAGCATAGCAAATTACATAGAACAACGCGTCACTTTTGCTGTCGCGCACGATAGTTCTGCTTTTCTTTCGAAGAATCGTACTCATAACATTCCTCCACCTTTACCAAAGACCATTTCCGTCAAGCTTGCGGGCGATGAAGTTCGTTACTGATATCAAAACAAGATTAATCGCGGAGTTGAAAAGACCAATGGCGGTAGAATAGGAAAGATCAGTCGTTCCGGCAGAAGAGAGACCCACCTTGTATACATACGTCGAGATGATTTCACTGGCAGTCAAATTCAGACTGTTTTGCATTAAATATACCTTTTCAAAACCGATGGTCATAACGCTTCCCATACGCAAAATCAGCATAATCGTGATGGTCGGAAGAATCGCAGGCAAATCAACATGAAGCATGCGCTGGAAGCGGCTCGCGCCGTCTATTTGCGCGGCCTCATGCAGTTCGGGACTCACAGCAGCCAACGCGGCAATATAGACAATGGAATTCCATCCAAATTGCTGCCAAACGCCCGACCATACATACATATGCCTAAAGTTAGCAGGCTTTGAAAATAAGTCCTCAGGATATGCGCCGGTGATCGACTCCATCAGTGTGCCGTACACGCCGGTTCTGGAGTTGAAAATCTGGAGCAAAATGCCTACGAGAACAACAACCGAAATGAAATGAGGCATGGTAACGATTGTCTGCGTAACCGTGCGGAATTTGCGCGAACGGGTTGAATTCAGAACAAGGGCAAAAATAATGGGAAGCGGAAATGAACAGAGAATGGTATACAGTGAAATCACAACTGTATTCATCATTACCCGTGAAAACTGATAGGAGTTGAAAAACTTTTTAAACTGGTAAAACCCTACCCACGGACTGTCCCATATGCCCAGACGTGGTTGATACTTACGGAACGCAATCTGCGCTCCGAACATAGGCGCGTAGCAAAAAATGATTACCCATATCAGCGGGATCAGCATAAATACATACAGCTGCCAGTCCCTCCTGAAAGTCTTCCGAAGTTTTGTAACACGCTTCATGTGCCGCAGCCCCTTTCGAAGATGTCGCAGGAGGAACATTGATTGTTCCTCCTGCGATTTGCTCTAATGAATGGGCAGATTACTTGTACATACGGTCGTACACCTGCTGCACAACAGACAGTACAGTATCCACACCAATGGCCTTCAGTTCGCTCTGGAAGGAATCCCAGCCGGCATCAATATCGACGTTTCCAGCCAGGAAGTTGGAAGTCATTTCTTCTACATAGTTGGTCAGCGTTACCAGAATTTCACTGATTTGCTCGCTTTCGGCAGTGTCATAAACCAGCTTCGGAATCACTTCGGCAGGGCGGGTATTGCTTTTCTGATATGCCATGCATGCCTGACCAAGAGCCGTCATATAGCCGGTAACGGTATCCTTGTTAATGGCTTTGCCGTTTGCAATGGCATACTGGCGTACATAGGGTCCCATCTGGCGCCAGCAGCTATTGGTAACACCGGTGCCGCCCCAAAATCCGTCGTCGTCATAAGCAATGAAATACAGGTCAAAGCCGTCAACATACGGAACATAGTTGCTCATGTCAACCTTGGAATTCTGCACATAATCCCAATTGATGCCATCTTCTCCGTAGCGCTGCATGACGCTAAAATACTCGGTGGTCATCAGGTCGCCAAGACGGAAAGCGGCTTCCGGTTCCTTGCAATTCGCAGAAACGATGAAAGCGGGCTTAGCAACACTTTGCTCGAAAGTTGCGGAAGAATAGCCGTTCGGTCCAATCAAAGGCAATATGTAAGTATATTCATCGCGGGCAGGATTGTCCATATTAATCATCGCCATGGAGTAATACACAATCGAGAACAAAGATGTTTCGGTAGCATTGGCAAGCGTATCCAGCTGATTGCGATCCATGGTCAGGGATTCTGTGGCAATCAGTCCATCCTTGATCATATCGCGGATGTACTTCAGACCTTCCTTCCACTCCTCAGTCGTGTAGGCCGCTCCAACCACACCGTCGTTCACGGTGAAGTAGTCACTATCTCCGGCATAGACAAAGCAGTTCATCAAATACTCAAACCAGCCGTTGTAATACTTGTCGTTGAATCCGGTACCAGCCAGACCCACTTCATCGGCTTTGCCGTTTCCGTTGAGATCGGTAGACACAACCGCTTTCAGAAGATCGCGGTATTCATCCAGCGTAGTGGGCACTTCCTTGCCGAGCTTCTCCAGCCAAGGCTTGTAATAGTACATCTTGCAAGGATACTCATTGCCGTAGGACTGATTGTAAAGGGGAATAGCGTAAATTTCGCCGTCGGGAGAGGTGATTTGCTTGGTGAAGTCAACGCCGGTGCGTTCCACCGCCTCGTGCAGCCAATAGGAAATGCTGGGGTCGTTGTAATACTGCGTCAGCGGGATGATGGAGCCGGTCTGTGCCCAAGAATACAGCTGGTTGTCCGTCACCTTCGTGCCGGCGTTGTTATCGAACAAAATAATGTCGGGCAGTTCGCTGCCGCCTGCCATCATCATCAGATTGATTTTGGTCGTATAATCGGTAGAGTCATAAATGACGAAGTCAAGGTCGAAATTGCCATATTCTTCCAGCTTTTGGGTCATGACATTTGTTTCGTAATCCTCGATACGGATATTGTCGGGGATACCCACCGTCAATTTGACAGTTTCTTTACAGATGGGATATTCGCCGGGAGCGTTGAATTCCGTGGCAAATGCTGATACAGGCAGTAAAGCCAGCGCCAGAACGAGGGCAACCAGTTTCATAATGTTCTTCATGTTTTGCTTTTTCCTTTCCATACATTTTTTCGTGTTCTCTCTCACTCAGAAAGCAAATCGCAGAGCTGTTCCGGACCATCCCTACGACGACTTTCGATTTCGAAAATAAAGCGTCCCATGCATTAAGGGGAACGTCACCGCCTGCGGGCTGTGTTTCGAACCGCAGTTCGGAAAAAGATGCATCATCAATATCGATCTTCTGTTCAAGCACCTGAGAGACAGCTATTCCCGCTGTTTTCGTCTGATTCTGCACCATACGCACTCAGACAGCCTGCTTTCAAGACCCTGCCAACGCTCTTCTTTTTTCCCTCTCTCGGTCATTCTTGCGTCTGTCTGTATCATAACGGCACGCTTTTCGGAAATCAACATGAAATACGGAAAACACGATGAAAATAGAAAAAACGTCCAAAATTTTAGCACTATCAACTGATTTGGCCATGCTGATAATCGTAAATCGACAATGAAATACAGAAAAAATGAGAAAAAATGACGGTGCGCGGCTGTTTTCACGTTGATTTGGCGCATATAATCATGTATAATGAAAAAATGACCAGTTAATTGTTGAATGAATCCACAAAGGAGGAACAGTTGTGGAGTACATCAAAGCGATAAAAGATTACAAGCGGTTATATTTGCGCTATTTGATCTTATACCTGGTTTTTTCGATTCTGGTCATCAGCTGCCAATTCCCGATTTATTTGCTTGTCAAAAACGACACGCGTAAAGTAATCGTTGACAAATATGAAGCAACGCTTTCGAATAGTGCCGGCGCCTTGGACCGCACCATATCTGAGCTCACCAATGCAATCAACGTGATTCGCAATGATCAGCGTCTGGTTAAGTTCTGCTATGAAAATTATACCGCGGAGGATATCAATCCAATCGAATTCAATTCGTGTACCAGCCTGCTAAACTCTCTTCTGATTCCGAATAATTTGATTGGCGACGCATCTATTATTTTTGACAAAAACATCGTACTCACACGCCAGAGAAGCTTTGTCAGAAGCAGGCTTTACAACTTCTATCCCGATTTTATCCAATGCAACGAACTTTCCTATATGCAGTGGGCTGAACTGCTTCGCAATAATTACGGGTTACTGCCGGAAATGACCTATCAAAGCTCTGATTACGGAACATATAAAGGGCTGACTTTTTCATTTCCCTTATATTCAACACAAAGCAGCGCTGTTTCGGAAGACCAAAGCCTGTTTGTTGCTATCCTGCCGACAACACGAATTGTGTCTCTTTTGATGGATCAAACCCTTCAAAGCCACGGATATTTAAAAATCTCATCCGGCAAAGGGGAAAACCTGTTTGAATTCGGCGCAGAAAACAAGGAGGACTGCATTTTAATCAACATGCACACCCCACTCTGGCTTCTTGATATCGATTACGGGATACCGAAGTTTCTTGTTGATGAAGAAATGAAAACATTCCGAAGAATTCTCATTGCTTTGGGTATCAGTATATTTATCGTAACCTTCGTGCTGATCCCTACGTTCGCATACAGAAGCTTTCGACCGCTAACGCAGATCATAGATACGATGATTTCCGGCAGCAACACCGGCGCTATAATGAAAAAGCAAATCAAGAGCATGGAGAAAAACGCACATCTGCTCCAGGAATACAGAGCGTTAGATGAAAGCATACAAGATATCGACCGAAGCATTGACGATAAAAACAGAATCATACAGGAACAGCAGTCTCTTCTCAAATATCAGGTAATGGATATGGCTCTTCGAAATGGACTGTTCAGACCTGAGGAACTGAATCTGTTTATTACCAATTTCGGACAGTTTCCGAAACGGTATAGGTTGTCATTGTTCTTCTACAACAATGAGCAGGCGGAGATCGGCTTAGGCGTCGGCGAAAAGCAATATCAGATTCAATCGCGTATTCGGCAGCGCTATCCCTCACTGTATACACAGGGCTTTGATGCATCGGCTGTACTCCTTCTCCTTCCAGTAGAAGATGCGAAAGCGGATGATTGGAATCAGCAGCTAGCCCTGCTCAGAGAAGATTTGAATGAATTCTTCGGGGTTCCGTTCTCCTTTACAATCAGCGATATTTATACCTCCCCCGTTGATCTTGTCAGGGCATACCAGCAGATTCAATGCATAAAGGTCTATTCCGCGTATAACCGATATTCCGTACTGGAAAACGCGGAAGCAGCCAAGTTCCGAATTATTCAGCTTCCTCTTGGCATTGGCGAATTGCAGATCATATACAACGCGCTGTGCAATGGTAATGATCTTGTTGCCGTAAACACGTTAACTAAGTGTATCAATGCATTGCCGGAGCCCGACGATTATGTGCTGCACAAGCACATGTACACCATGCTGTCCAATTTGCTGATACAGCTCAAGCTGGAAAACCCGACAGCTTTGTTTGATACGGTTATACCGACTTACAGTCAGTCCAGAGATAAGTTGTCCATGGATGAATCGTTCAGCAAAGCATTTCGGGAAATTTGCGACCAGATACACTCGGCAAGGCAAAGCAATATCGATGACTTTTCGATGAATGTTATGCAATATATCGACGATAACATTCAAAACTCAAATCTATGCGTTAATACCATTATTGATAAGTTCGATATTTCGGGGCCTACACTGCAAAAAATCGTTAAGAAGGCAGCAAACACGACTTTTTCCGGCTATGTTGAGGCAAAAAGGTTATCTCTAGCCTATATGCTGCTTTCATCAAGCAACATTGGAATTCAGGAAATTGCCGAGCGATGTGGATTCTCTTCTTCAAATTCATTCTACAAGGTTTTCAAGCGAAAATATACCTTCTCGCCCAGCTCTGTAAGAGATGAAAATGCTGAAAGAAAATCTGCGGAAAAATAAACGATTCCATAAATAATTAGAGCAAAGAGCCGAACGCGCAAGATGGACTATTCCGCTGCCCAACGGACAATAGAAAATAGAGACCTCCTGTTGTAGAATAAAAACTACGACAGGAGGTTTTCATATAGGCACAGGAACTCAGTTGCTCAGCGTCATTTTCCCGGGATGTATTGTAACCGCTCAATAATCAGCTGGCGGAGATTGTAATGAATCCTGTTCGGCAAGGAATATTTCAGTTTTTTTGCTTCATTGCGTACGCCACTCTGCAAAATCACCATTTGGAACTCTACCAGCAGATCCGGGAGCCAGATGTACTTCACCACATAAAACCGTCTTGCGGCAGCCATGCCCAGAGCGCAGGCGAGATAGGTTTTGCCGCTGCCGGTAGCTCCCAGCAGGATGATGTTGTGGTGCTCCTGAATGTAGTTGCAGGTGCCTGAACCGCAGCAGTTCCTCCTGCTTCAGTCCTCTGTCGGGCAGATACTCCACATTTTCCAGACAAGCTCCCGGATCCGAGAAGGTTGCCTGCCGGATCAGCTTGTTCAGATGGTTATTCTTTCGGGCATTCCATTCCGCATCCACCAAAAGACCGAGCCGGTCCTCAAAGGTCATGTTTTGGAACTGCGGATCGGCAAGTTGATCCTTCAGGGCATTGGCCATAACACTCAGCCGCATTTCACGCAGCTTGGATACCGTTGTTTCAGTCAGCATCACTTATTCCCCCTTCCGTAGTAGTCAGCCCCACGGGTGAAACCGTACTGGGAAGAGGACGCAGTAGCCGTACTCTGCTCAGGGATGGCTTTATCCTGGCCGGATGCCAGAATAGCCTGAATATTCTTGAGAGAAGGGCGGGGTGTGTATTCCAATGCCCGTTTGCAAGCATTCTCCAGCCGTTCCGGAGTGTACTTGTCTGCCAGCTTCAGCAGACCCATGCAGGACTTGTAGCCCTGCTGTTCTACTTTGTAGCTGCCGAGAATAGCCCGGACAACGACCTGCGTGTTGCTGCCGACCTTACCGGCCCAGTGAATGAACCGTTCACCGTTCCACTGGACATACTTCTGGTGCTCTGGCGGCATATGCGCCTGGATCGTGCTGTATTGGTTAAACCGTCCGTACAGCCTGGGATGGGAACAGATTCGGTTTCCACCGTAGAAAACCTCTACCGTGGATCTGGTGAGCCGGACATCTACTTTCTGCTTGATGTACTCAAAGGGAACAGAATAGTTCATGCGCTCCACGGAAATGTGGTAATTTGGTCCCACCGTTGCCACTTTCCAGATGGCCAATTCAAAAGGTCTGGGCGGCAGAGGGCGCAGGAAGGGCCTCTCTTCTGCAAAGCTGCTGGCCCGGCTGCCTTCCCGCTTCTGGAAAGGTTTATGGTTGAACGCCTCCAGACGGTCCCAAATCGCCTCGTTCAGTTCCAATAGGGACAAAAACTGGCGGTTCCGCAGAGCGGCCAGTATGAAGGTAGAGATAATACCGACAGTACCCTCAACAGCAGCTTTATCCTTGGGAGCGCAGACTCTGGCAGGCAGAATTGCCGTGCCATAATGCTCTGCCAGCTCCTGGTACGATTTATTGAGAACAACCTCATCCTTCCCATGCTTTTGCACGCCGGTTTTCAGATTGTCGCACTGGATGATCCGTGTAACGCCGCCAAAGTATTTGTAGGCATTCACATGGGCAGTGGTCCATGAGTCCTGGTTCATGGAGAAAAAGGCTTCTACGTAGCTGTAGCCACTGTAGGGCAGGGTTGCCACGAACACATAGGCCGGGATAATTTCACCGGTGTCTGTGTCAATAACAGCGGCAGTATCGCCGGCCCAGTCCACCTGCATAACCTCGCCGGGCTTGTGGTTCAGGTGCATGGTGGCGTTTACCTTTGTCAGATAGTCCGCATAGTACTTGTTGAACTGGGTGGACTGGTATGGAATCTCACCCGCCGCCCGACACTGGTCGCAGTATTCCAGCCACAGCAGATTCAGGGTGATACCGCTGCGCTGGAGTTCCTTGTGGACATAGGCGTAGTCCGGCATCTTGTAGACAGGCTTCGAGGGGCTGCTCGGAAACAGACGCTCTGAGAGCTGCTTATCCGACATTTCCTCCGGCAGTGGCCATTGCAGGCCGCAGTTTGCTGCCCGTTGCAGGGTTGCTGCCACAGTGTTCCGAGCGCACTGGCAGCTTGACGCGATCTCGGTCTTGTTGAGTCCCAG
>ENA-OURQ01002692-OURQ01002692.1-human-gut-metagenome-genome-assembly--contig:-NODE-2692-length-12831-cov-3.778178_pt1 | contig 12831 bp, 15 predicted proteins | sample MGYA00242105_ERZ508999 | MGnify/ENA primary metagenome ERZ508999 (study PRJEB26280, sample SAMEA2338771) | human gut metagenome | biome: human gut; feature: human-associated habitat; material: faeces...
TCCGGATAAAAAAGTAACGAAAGCTGATGCCGTAGTTGCGGAAATGGGCTCATTACCGCCCAGCAAATCATCAGCTGGCAAAATGAGATGATGAACTACAAGGATGAAAACGGTAAAGGGTACTCCCTTGTATATCTGAAAACAATCCATAATCAGCTCAGCGCAATTTTCAACCACGCTGTCAAGTATTACAACCTGAGAGAAAATCCGTGTGTGAAAGCTGGCAGTATGGGCAAAAAGAAAAACCGAGAAATGCTCTTTTGGACAAAAGACGAATACCTTAAATTTTCAGAAGCAGTAATGGATAAGCCGATTTCTTTCTATGCCTTTGAAGTGCTTTACTGGACAGGTATTCGTGAGGGGGAACTTTTGGCTTTAACTCCTGCTGACTTCGACTTTGAGAAGTACACAATGACAATCAATAAATCATTTCAGCATTTAAACGGCAGAGATTTAATCACTACACCGAAAACAGAAAAGAGCAATCGAGTGATCAAGATACCTAAGTTTCTCGCAGAAGAAATGCAGGAATATTTGAAATCACTTTATAATGTACAACCGCAGGATCGAATGTTCCCGATTACAAAAAGCTATCTGTACCGTGAGATGCAGAGGGGATCAAAGGAAGCCGGTGTAAAACGCATCAGAATACACGATATCCGACACAGCCACGTCAGTCATCTGATTGATTTAGGTTTTTCTGCTACGGCAATCGCCGACAGAGTAGGTCACGAAAGCATCGATATTACGCTTAACTATGCACACCTGTTTCCGTCAAAGCAAGCGGAAATGGCAGATAAATTGGATTTGGAAAGGGGCTATTAAAATGTCAGCAAAAAATGTAGACAAGAAAAACAGGTTCAGAAGTATTACGGTGGGGTTCAGAGTTTCGCCAGAGGAAAACGAGGCGCTGAATAAAGCGGTCGCTTTGTCAGGACTGCCAAAACAGGAATATTGCTACCGAAAATGTATGAACCGGGATGTAGTAGTGCAAGGAAATCCGAGAGTACACAAAGCGCTGAAAAACGAAATGGCAGAAATTTTGTGGGAGTTAAAACGAATTAACAAAGCCGATGAGGTGTCGGACGAACTGCTCGATATTATCGAGCTTGTGTCGGTAACACTGATCGGCTTGAAAGGAGAGAATGTGAATGAGTCATAAAAAAGAGATGACCGCACGAAAGTCATCTGTTGGCGCAGATGAAAGGCAGTCATCATCTAAATGTAACACTTACAGTATACACAATAATGTCAGAAATATCAATATTTTTCTTTTGAACGGCGGTGGTATGAATGGCTGAACTTAAAATTATCAGTATGGATGAAGTCCAAAGCAAGGAAGTGAACTGGCTTTGGTATCCGTATATCCCATACGGGAAAATCACAATCATTCAAGGCGATCCCGGCGAGGGAAAAACAACTTTGGCTTTAAGATTGGCGGCACTTCTCTCAAAAGGAGAGCCGCTACCCTATGACAATACCGAGCGTGAGCCTGTTAAGATCATCTATCAAACCGCCGAGGACGGACTGGAAGATACCATTAAACCAAGATTAGAGGCAGCTGAGGCGGACTGTACGCAGATTAAAGTCATAGACGAATCGGAAGCCGCACTCAATATGCTGGATGAGCGAATTGAAAAAGCAATTATAGAGGTGGGCGCAAGGGTGGTAATCCTTGATCCGATTCAGGCATATGTCGGTGCAAACATCAATATGAATAACGCAAATGAAGTCCGTAATGTGATGGCACAGCTGGGGCGAATCGCAGAAAAATATGACTGTGCAGTTTTGCTTGTCGGTCATATGAATAAGGGAAGCGGAAATAAATCTTCCTACCGTGGGCTTGGCTCCATTGACTTTCAGGCTTCGGCAAGAAGCGTTTTGATTGTTGGCAGGATAAAGGACAATCCACAGGTCAGAGTGATGGTGCAGGACAAGTCCTCGCTTGCTCCTGAGGGTGAAGCGATTGCCTTTGAGCTTGACAAGGAAAACGGGTTCAGCTGGCTTGGTCATTACGATATTTCTGTTGACGATCTGTTAAGCGGTATTCTGAAAGAAAAGAAATCAGAGCAGGCAGAAAATTTAATACTTGAATATCTTTCAAAAGGCAAATATCCTCAGCAGGCATTGATGAAGAAAGCGCAGGCAATGGGTATTTCAAAGCGTGTACTGGATGAAGCAAAGAAAGCACTGAATGTCCAATCGGTTAAAGAGGGCAGTCAGTGGTACTGGAAGCTTCCCGAAAAAACAGCGTGAAGCTGTTCAAGGTTGCAACATTGCAAAGTCAGGCACATCTGCAACCTTGCAATGTTCCTTTTTCGGGAAGTAACAGTATAAAGTTTAGACGGGGTGCAGGGTGTCCTTTTCAAAGGACAGCCCTTGCTGGGGAGTTGTCCGCAGACAACGGGGCAACGCCCCATAACCCCCTCGGAGAGCCCACGACATCTTTACAGCCGAAGTGCTGAAAGTGTCATAGTGGGTTACACACTTTGAAAAAGTTGTGTAACTGCGTCTCCCCGAAAAGATACCTGCGGAAAGGAGAGAGAAAATGTCGAAACAAAACTTTAGTGTCGCCCGTATCGAAACCCGTACAAGAGCCACGGTTGGCAAGTTTGAGCGACACATCGAGCGTAAAAATGACAGCTATGAAAATATGAATGTTGACCTCTCACGCACGCCTATGAATGTAAGTTTTAAGAGCTGCGGAGAGCTGACATATAATGAACACCTTGACCAAATGATTGCCACAGGAACGGTATCACTGAAAGGTTTAAAACCCGATGCGACAGTCTTTGACGAGATGATTATGGATGTAAATACCGATTACTTCGAACAGAACGGCGGCTATGAATATGCCTGCCGATTTTATGAAGAAGCTTTCCATTTTGCAGAAAAGCTTTACGGCAGGGACAATATTGTATCTGCTGTAATGCACGCTGACGAGCTGAATACAGCAATGACTGAGAAATACGGAAGACCGATCTATCACTATCATCTGCATATTATGGCACTGCCGGTGGTGGACAAGGAGGTTCGCTGGACGAAACGCTGTAAAGATCCTGGGCTGGTTGGAAAGGTAAAAGAGGTCATTCATCAGGTGAGCCATTCAAAGAAATGGAAGTCCGAGAAGGCTCTTGATGAAAACGGGAATCCGATTCTTAACAGCAAGGGAAAGCAAGTCTATCACGCTTCCTACAGCATATTGCAGGACAAGTTTTATGAGCATATGCAGGAAGCAGGCTTTAACGGATTCAGCCGTGGAGAGCGTGGGAGTACCACCGAAAACTTAGTTTCGCTTGAATATAAAATCAAGAAAGACAAAGAGAAACTATCAAGTCTTCAAGAAAAAATCGCTGGGGAACAGGTACGGTACGAAGAAAATCACAATGCCTTTATGACCTTTAATGAAATTGACAGTTCAGGCAAAAAGTCGTTTACGGGTAAATACACCGTGTCGGCAGACGATTACGAAAAGCTGACTGCCCTTGCAAAACAAAGCTACTCAGCGGTGTCCGAAGCAAAGAAATTACAGGAAGAAAATCGGTATCTAACAAGGCAGATATGGTCATTACAGTCAGAAGTTTCACGGCTTAAAACAGCCTTATACGAGCTGACGGAAAAGTGCAGACCGTATCTTGAAGCATTAAAAGTGGCGCCCAAAGCGGTCAAAGAATTTATTGACGGTATCCTTGAGAGGTTCAAAAAGCAGAAAAAAAGCATTCTTTATGAGCCGATTCCTGCACCGAAAACACAGTCCCAAGAGCGTGAAAAACGCTTTAGAAAAAAAGATTATGAAAGGTAGGAACACACGATGGAAAAGAGAATTTATAACGAAAACAACGGTTTATGGTATGAGCTGCAGGGAGATTATTATCTCCCTTGCCTCTCACTACCCAAAGAAGAACAGAAACCAGTAGGCGTGTGGGGACAAAGGCACTTGCGGTACATCAAGGAACATAAAAGAGCTTTTTACACCAATCTGCTGACTTCCTGCAAGCTGAACAGTTACCTTGCCGATATTGATAAACAGGCAGCAGATATGTTTTCTCGGCTAGTAAAACAACTTGCCGAAAAAGAAAATGTAACGGAAAAACTCAAATCTGAAAATCAAATGTTGTGGGTACAGCGTATAAACAATATTCAGGCTTGTGCAAGAGAGTGTGTAAACACTGAATTGATTTACACTTAGCAGACTGGCGGCAGGGAGAATAAAATCTCCTTGCCGCCATTTTCGTTTTCATAAGGTGTTGTTTTGATATTTCTTTTTGTGAGCCTGAATCAAAGCTTCATCATCAAAGTAATTGATTTTCATTGCCGCCTTTACTTCATCTAAAGTTTGTATTGCAATGGCACGGGCTTGTTCGCTGCCAGATTTAAGAATATCATAAACTGCTGAAATGTCTTTTTCGTATTCCTTTCTCCGTTTGCGAACCGGCGTTAATTCCTCTTGAATGATGCTATTTAGAAACTTCTTGATTTTCACATCGCCAAGACCGCCCTTTTGATAATGCTCCTTCAACTCATCTAAATTTGCATAATCGGGCAAATATTCGGCAAAATGTCTATCTTCGCAGAACGCATCAAGATAGGTGAATACGGTATTTCCCTCTATGTGTCCAGGATCGGAAACTTGCAAATGCAGAGGATCAGTAAACATACTCATATTTTTTTGGCGTACATCTTCGGGAGAGTCTGCTAAATAAATGCAGTTTCCAAGCGATTTACTCATCTTTGTTTTTCCATCCGTTCCCGGCAATCGCATACAGGCACTATTTTGAGGCAACAGCGCTTCGGGCTCTACTAAGGTTTCCTTGTAGATAGTATTAAATTTACGCACGATTTCTCTTGTCTGCTCAATCATCGGCAACTGATCTTCCCCTACGGGGACAGTCGTTGCTTTGAATGCAGTTATATCCGCAGCTTGGCTTACAGGATAGCAAAGAAAACCTGTCGGAATACTTGCTTCAAAGTTCCTTAATTGAATTTCAGATTTAACCGTGGGGTTTCGATATAGGCGTGCTACGCTTACCAAATTCAAATAATAGAAAGTAAATTCCGTAAGTTCAGGAATCTGTGATTGAATAAATAAAGTTGAGATGTTGGGGTCAAGACCTACGGACAAATAATCAAGGGCAACTTCTATGATATTCTGACGAATTTTTTCTGGGTTATCAAAGTTGTCTGTCAATGCCTGAGCATCGGCAATCATAATCAGCAGTTTTTCATATCCTCCTGAATTTTGCAGTGCCACTCGTCTTTTCAAAGAGCCAACATAGTGTCCTAAATGTAATCTTCCCGTTGGTCTGTCACCTGTTAAAATAATTTTGCTCATCTTGAACACTCCTTGTAAATATAATTCTATTTTGTCAAAGGAGTAATGAGAAAACAAAAACACCCTTGACAGAGTTGCATTTCTGTCAAGGGCGAATAAAATAACTTATCCGTGGTGCCACCTTGATTCATAAGGATAAACCTTACGCACTTAAGCAGGATACCAACATATCCCTGATAACTTACGTATATCATCACGTCGCAGAATACTCTGTGATTAATCACATTTGACTGCGCCCTCTGCGGTCCATTTGACAACTTGTTTCTTACCTGATTTTCAGCATCGCAGGTTCTCTGTAAAGGCATAATTGCCGTTATCTCCGCTTCAACGGTTTAGATATTAAATTTATTTTAGTATATCATTAAACCTTGGCGTAGTCAATACCATTTTAGCATTTTACAAGTTTTTGTTGGCACAACATATTGCCCTGTTTGCGGCTCTCTGATGACAATGAACTTGCGATGTGATAACTCTTTTGTGCAGAACGATGGGTGGTATGTGGCAAACAGCCGCTACGAGGACTTTGTACGCAGACATCAGGGTATACACATTTTATTCCTGAACTCGACGTAGGCGGCAATACGCCTGTCATTATCAAATATCCGTTCTGTAGAATGACAGCACAGAACAAAAATGCTGTGGGTAGGGATAAGTCCTTGCCTACCATATTTTAAAAACGGATTGAAATAGGCACTTTTGATACGGAGAAGCTCAAAGCTGAAAATCAAATGCTGTGGGTGCATAAGATGAATAATATTCGCAACAGGGCGATGGGGGTTGTAAATGCAGAAATAATTTATAATTAATATAACAACGGGATGGTATGCTACTATCCCGTTGTTTTTTTATATTGAAACGAAAGAAATACTCACGATAATATGAGTTTAACTTGATTTTCCGTTTGTTATATGATACAATAAAAATAATCCAAACGAATGGAGAGTCAAGATGACTATTAGCTATGATAAATTATGGAAATTACTCATTGATAAAAAAATGAATCGAACTGATTTGAAAAATGCAGCAGGAGTTAGTTTTAATGTGCTTGCCAAAATGAGCAGAAATGAATTTGTATCATTAGAAAGCCTATGTAAGATTTGTACCGTCTTATCCTGTGATATTGGCGATGTAATGGAGTTTACCGAAAATGAATCTGATTGATTTTGCTGTTCGAACAACAAAGGAATATATTGATGAAATGCCAAAATCTCAGCGAAAAAAGTACGGTCAGTTTTTTACAAGTAAAGAAACTGCTTTGTTTATGGCTGGGTTATTTGATGTACCTGCGAATAAAACACATTTGTATATTCTGGATGCTGGTGCAGGTTCAGGCATATTATCTATTGCACTAATTGAAAGACTGCAAGCACTATCACAGTTGCAGTATGTTCATTTGGTTTGCTATGAAAATGATCCTCAAATAATTAAATTGTTAAAAACAAATCTTCAATGGGTTTGCCAACACTCTACATTGAAAGTCGACTACGAAGTTCGTGAAGATAATTATATCTTGAGTCAAATATATGAATACAATGGAATGCTTGGAGCCGATCCCAATCCTCTTCAATATGATATGGTAATCGGAAATCCTCCTTATATGAAAATAGGAAAAGATGCTCCAGAAGCTAAGGCAATGCCTGATGTTTGTTATGGTGCGCCTAATCTGTATTTTCTTTTTGCAGCAATGGGATTGTTTAATCTTATTTCAAATGGTGAGTTAGTATATATTATTCCCCGTTCTTGGACATCAGGCGCCTATTTCAAAAAATTTCGCCAAAAGTTTTTAAGTGATGGTGTTTTAGAGCATATCCACTTGTTTGTTAGTCGTGACAAAGTGTTTGAAAACGAAAGCGTTTTGCAGGAAACAATTATAATTAAAGTAAGAAAGTCAACTATCACTCCCGAAAATATAACTATTACAACCACACAAAGTAACAGGGATTTTTCTAACAAAACGATTTTCAAAGCACCTTACAGCACGGTTGTTACGGGAGAAGATACATATGTTTATTTGGTTACAAACAAAGAAGAGGTAGCAATTCTTGAACAACTAAACAGATGGAAAAATACACTACCGAGTATTGGATTAAAAATGAAAACTGGTTTGACTGTTGACTTTAGAAATAGAGAAGCATTGCGTGATATCAAAGAAGATCAAGCTGTTCCACTTTTTTATTCACAACATATACAAGAAGGTAAAGTCATATTCCCCATTGGCAAGGAAAACGAATACATTGTTACAAATCAGACCGGTTTATTGCAACCAAATGCAAATTATCTGTTTGTAAAGAGATTTACTGCGAAGGAAGAACATCGACGCTTACAGTGCGGTATATATCTGGCAAGGAAATATCCTGACTATTCAAAAATAAGTACGCAAAATAAAATTAACTTTATTGGTGGCTTGAAAGAGTTGTCGGAATGCATTGTTTATGGTTTATATGTGCTGTTTAATTCTACCCTATATGACTGCTATTATAGAATATTAAATGGTTCTACGCAGGTCAATTCTACTGAGATCAACTCTATGCCTGTACCCCCTTTGGAAAGTATAGAACGAATGGGAAAAGAGTTAATAAAATCACGAGATATGACTGAAGCTGGATGCGATCAAATTTTAAGGAGTTTCATTTATGAGCAAAATCGAGGAAGCAAGAGAGATACTAAAAGAATTGCAAGTACCAACTAAACAGCAGGCAGATTTGTGCTGTTTTGTTCTTTTGGCTATGGCAGATGTAAAAGAAGATGACGAATGGTCAAGTGCTGAAAATGTCTGGATTCGCATTCACGATGTTATCGCATATACGAAAGAAAACTATGGTGTTGCCTATGCAGAAAACAGCCGAGAGACTTTCCGAAAACAGGCTATGCACCACTTTAGAAATGCTGCTTTTATTGAGGACAACGGAAAAGCAACTAACAGCCCAAACTACCGCTATCGATTAACAGATGAAATGCTCTCTCTTATTCGTAGTTATGGAACAGAATGTTGGAAATCAGAAAAATTGAAGTTTTTACAATCTCACGAAACACTGATTGATCTTTATGCATCTAAGCGTGTGATGAGAAAAATGCCTGTTCAAATTAACGGTAAGGATTTCACTTTTTCCCCCGGTAAGCATAATCAATTGCAAAAAGCAATTATTGAAGAATTTGCTCCACGCTTTGCTCCAAACTCTGAGTGCTTATATGTAGGAGACACTACAGAAAAAGATTTGGTAAAGAATGTAGCGAAGTTGCAAGAACTTGGATTTGCAATTACACTTCACGACAAAATGCCTGATGTTGTGCTTTACTCCGAAGAAAAAAGTTGGCTGTATTTTATTGAATCCGTTACATCCGTTGGACCGATGGAGCCAAAGAGAATAAAAGAAATTGAAGAAATGACGAAAGGCGTAATAGCTGGGAAAATTTATGTCACTGCATTTCTTGATTTTAAGACTTTTAAGAAGTTCTCTGAAACACTCGCTTGGGAAACTGAGGTTTGGATTGCGGATATGCCAGACCATATGATTCATTTAAATGGGGACAAGTTTTTAGGACCGAGAAAGTTATAAAGGTGTATGTATAATGCTATTTAATATTTATTATCTGAACTTTTCAAAGGTATATGAAATAAAAATGATGTTGAGTAATGTCATAAAAACTGATGAGACAGTTGAGACTAATCAAGATGACACCATTAATGCTGAATTACAAGCAAAAATGGGTACAAAGTTTTTGAAATTATTTAATGCTGAAGTAGGATCTGATATTAGATCAGGGTCATCTGATTCTCAAAAAGTTCTTGAGAATTTTAAGGTCACGATGACAAAGTCGCTGATTCTTAGCGAGGTGATGGAAAAGTGCGAGGTTATCACTTCGTTTCCAGAATGTATGTCAGAAGGACAACTTGTAAGAATTGATAATGTTTCTCTTTCGTTAGAAAATGAAACAGAATTAAGAACAGTTAAAATGTTTTCCAATGGCTCTTTTAAAGGTATGAAACTACCTGAAGCTGGTGGTTTAGATGTAAATAATCTGTTCAACTCAATGTTCAAAGATTATTCGTACAAGTTAAAAGGTGAAATAGCGGGAAGCGAAGATAAAATAATTATTAAGATACCTCTTACTTTTGAAAGCGAATTTGAAAATCTTTATAGTGTAGATGACCTTTTTATCGGTAACGTATCAATAATCGGCATTTATAAAGGAAAAACGAAGATAAATTGTTTGAAAAATTCATTTGAGTTTTTTCAAGAACTTGGACAAAATTCAAATGAAAACGCTGACTCAGAAGTTCATAATAGCCAATATTCGCAGCCAACAGTTATAAAACTAAAAAGCGAAGATGACGGGGTTGATTATAACTACGTTGATTTATTAGCAATTATTCAGGTTGTTCAGCCAAAAACAGATACCACATCTACCCATAAGAAAACGAGAAAGAAAGAGACAACGTGAAACAAATTTTATTCTATAATAGAAATCAGTTTTTTAATTTTAAAAGACAACAACTATCTATTGGACACAAGCTACTCAGTATGTCGCAATTTCTTTCGTCATTGAAAATAGAGGAACTTGACGAGGAAATAGAATACTATGTTGATTTGTCATCATTAGCAGGATTCATCAAAACTAATGATACACAAATGCTTCATTTTGAACAGCTGTTTAATAGCTTTGGAGAGAATATTACTTTTATCTGCGATAAAATTTACCAAAAGGATATACGATATCTACTTAGATATGTTTTTGATGATTTTGCTGACATAGAAGTTGAGGCAGACGAAACTCCTTCCGAACAAGAGGATACGGCTGCAACAGAGTCAAAACAAATTAAGAAAATTACCGATTTGAGCGAAACTGAACTTGAAGCATTTTTTACAGCATTTAACTCACGATTATATGGTCACGAAAGATTTAAGGAAGAATTCAAAGAGATTGTTGAATCTTTTCGTGTGTTTAATAAATTAGGAGAGCATAAAATTCTATCGTTATTCTTGATGGGTGATTCTGGTGTTGGTAAAACAGAAGTGGCTCGTTCCATACATAAGGCTTTAGGCAGCAAATCAAAATTGGCAAAAGTCAATTTCGGCAACTATAGTAGTCACGATGCCTTAAACAGTTTAATCGGTAGTCCGCTTGGATATATAGGCAGTGATGGCGGTGAGCTTGTTAAACGAATGAACGAATCAGATGTTGGTCTGATTCTCATAGATGAGTTTGAAAAAGCTGACAACGCTGTTTTCAACTATTTTCTCGATGTGCTGGAAAACGGTAAAATCGTAAATTCTCAAGCTGAAGAATACGATGTAAATGGATATATTATTGTCTTTACTTCCAATATCAGCAAAGATGACTTCAAAAAGAAAATATCACCCGAGCTACGATCAAGATTTGACTACAAAGGAATGTTTAACCTTCTTACGAATGAAGACAAGTTGAAATTTGTTCATTTTAGAGTTAATCAAATCGTTGATAAATATAGAGAATTTGTTTCGGCAGATTTGCCTGAGAGAATTCACGACGAAGTGGTTGGCGCTATTGATGTGACACAATTTAAAAATATGCGAGAACTAAACAAAAAAATCAAAGACACTTTCGTAGAAAGAATTAAGGCTACTAATTGAGAAACCCATAGTATTGCCGATGCTATAAATTTTTTCGTGTGGCAACAGAATGGCAACAAAAAATCGGATAGCGTATGCTTTACCGATAATACAAATAATGTAGATACTATTTGCTAAATCACCCATACAAATCTGTTTAAGATTGATTTATGGGGAGCGAATGGGAATGATCTGCGCTAAATTTTATCATTAATATAAAAAGAGCTATCTGATTTCAAATGAAATCAGATAGCTCTTTTTATATTAGCATATTAGCGTTTTACACGCCGTATTGGGTGACCAGAATCACGACATAAACTGTATACAGTGCTAGCATGAGGATGCCCTGCCAGCGGTAGAGCTTGCCCTTTATGAGCGGGGGCAGCACCGCAATAAGCGTCATCGCAAAGCAGATGGGCATATCCAGCGCATACGACTGCTCGGCAATGGTGAGCTTGCCGTCGGAAATGACACTGCATATGGGCAGGATCATCGCAAGATCGATGATGTTTGCGCCGACGATATTGCCTATCGACATACTCGATTCCTTTTTGCGTATTGCCGTGAGAGTCGTTATGAGCTCGGGCAGGCTGGTACCGATGGCGACCATGGTAACGCCGATTATCGCAGAGGGTACGCCGAGCAGCAGGGCTATCTCGCTGCCGTATTCTATAAGCAGCTTCGAGCCGACGACGATTGCGGCGATGCCGATAATAAACATAACTATCTGCTTGGGAAGGTCCTTTTTGTCGACGACCTCACGCTCGTCAGAGCCGACATCGTTCTTTGCGTCACGGATATTATCCCAAACATACACCGCCAGCAGCACGAACAGTGCAAAGCTCGGCAGCATATGCAGCGTGCCGTCCTTGCACAGCACCCACAAAAGCAGTGCTGCGGCAGACATGAGCGTACCCTTGATCCAGAACTGACTGCGCTTGATGACCGCCGGCATACACACGAGCGAGATGCCCATGATAAGGCCGATGTTTGCGGTGACCGAGCCTACCGCATTGCCGACGGCAAGGTCGAGCTCGCCGTCAATGACGCCGGTGACGGACACCGTCAGCTCCGGCAGAGTCGTTGCAACGCTTACTATCGTTGCACCGATTATGAACTTAGGTATTCCGGTCAAGTTTGCGATGAAGACCGCCGAATCGACGAACCAGTCGCCGCCCTTGATGATGAGCACCAAGCCGACGACAAACAGCAAAATCACAAATCCTGTCTGCATAAAACTCTCTCTTTACATTTTTTTAATCGTCTCCGAAAAGCTTGTCAAGCCCCGGAAAAATGCTCCCGTCAGACTGCTCCGGAGTTGGGGTCGGCGTTGGTTCGGGTTTCTTTTCAAATGTAGCGATAACTGTGTGGTCTCCCTTTACATACGACAAGGTGTAGCTCTCAACAGCACCCTGATCCTCACCGTCAACCGTGACCGAGACTATCTCATAGCCCTCATTGGGGGTAAAGTTGATCGTAAGGCTGCCCCAGTCTTCGACCTCAACACTGCCGTTGGGGTTGGCCGAGCCGCCGTTGCCTGCCGAGATGAAAACCTTGTGCTTAACGGTCTCGTCCGGCTCATCTTTATCGTTTTCGGGTGCTTTTGTCTCCTCGACAACTACATCATCGTTCGCCTGCACGAAGCCGGGCTTAAAGGTAAAATTACCGCCCTTGACGCAGATAACGACCGTGACCACCGCCAGCACCGCAAGCAGCGCCGTTAACAGCCACTTAACCGTGCCGCTCATACTTTTCTTTTCCGTCTTGTCTTTTTTACTCATATTTTGACCTCCGGGTCATTATTGCTTCTGCTCGCCGCCCTGTTTGTTCTTGGGTTTGCCCCTGTGGTAGTACCGACGGCGGCTATTGCGTTTCTTGTCGCCGCCCTCCTTGGTCACGGCAGGCTTT
>ENA-OURQ01002694-OURQ01002694.1-human-gut-metagenome-genome-assembly--contig:-NODE-2694-length-12827-cov-2.626448_pt1 | contig 12827 bp, 9 predicted proteins | sample MGYA00242105_ERZ508999 | MGnify/ENA primary metagenome ERZ508999 (study PRJEB26280, sample SAMEA2338771) | human gut metagenome | biome: human gut; feature: human-associated habitat; material: faeces...
CGAGTGATCGCCGGAGGAAACAAATTTAAACACGGCACGAATCAAGACGAAGACATATAGGAACACCGAAGGAACATTGACATGACCTAGAGGTAATCAAGCAACGACAAAAGTTTGTTCAAAAAAATTTAAACAGGCTTTAAAGAAAACGATATCCAAAATCGTAATCATTCCGACAGGGATTCTCTTTAACACAAATACCCTTCAAAATCAATCGATTAGGAAGGGTATTTGTGCCCAAGACAAGACTCGAACTTGCACAGCCGAACGGCCACTACCACCTCAAAGTAGCGTGTATACCAATTTCACCACTTGGGCATTTTTTAACGGCGCAAATATATAGTATTTTCTCGTTATCGCAAAACAAATAAGCGGTATTTTAACCCGAATTTCACGAAATAAACAACAAAAGATACACTCAGTTTTTACCGCTTTTTCCAGTAACTAACAGCAAAACAATGCGTTTTATCCAAACTTTCATTTCTCACCTGGTGATACACTTTTACACGATTTTCTTCCTTCTCAACATGACACCCGGCACACACGACACTATCCGGCAACACTTCATGTTCGTAAACAATTTCCAACTCCGTAATTTCGTGGTCCTTTAAGAACTCGTAAGACAAAGAATTGGTAACCCAGCGCACATACGTAGCTTGAGTGACGTGCTTGTTGAAATCGATATTATCGTATGTTGCCGTGAAACGCCGGGTATTTTCAAAGTTTGTCGGCATCTTTTTCGTATCCAACTCGAAAGGAATTTCCCGAATACCATCCACACAAAAAGCGGCGGTTTCTGTCACGCAAGCCGGCAAACGCACGGGACGACGACGATTTACATCTATCACCATCCACTCTGAAGTAGCCCGTAATAAAACCTCTTCTCCTGCCACCATTCTAAAATCACGAATCGCAAATAAACGGTCAATACCCGACGGCCATGTTTCCAATGTCACATTCTCCCCCTGTTCAGGCATCCGGTTAATCAAAATATGCAACTTATGCAGCATCCATGTCAATCCTTGCTCGTTCAACGTGGGTACGTCTATTTTCAGCGCATAAGTCTGCACGTTCGCCACGTCATTAAACAGATCGCACAAGGACTTCATGATCAACCGTCTTTCCAAATCCGTATAATGCCCCCGAATATCTATCTCTTCCGAATATTTTACCATCCCGTTCTAATTTTAGATCCTATCGTTTGAGCGATTTAATGATTTGCGATTACGTGATTTCCACCCACAACCTCACCCCTCCTTTTTAATCTCCTAATCATTGAATCGTCAATCACAGAATTTTTAATATCACTTTTATATCACGTTTACTTCCGGTTCTAACCATACTCCAAACTGAAGGAACACGGATTTCTTTATCTCGTTAGCTAAATGTGCAATTTCTATGCCAGTTGCCCCCCCCGTGTTCACTAACACCAGCGCTTGTTTGTCGTGTACCCCAGCATGGCCGACAACTTTTCCCTTCCATCCGGCAGTTTCGATTAACCACCCGGCAGCCAATTTCACATGCTCTTCATCCACGGGATAAATCGGCAGCGCGGGATACTTTTCCAGCAAGGCATCCGCAACGGCACGTTCAACCATCGGGTTTTTAAAAAAACTCCCGGCATTAGGTAATACCTTCACGTCCGGCAATTTAGCCTCCCGTATACGAATAATGGCCTGCCGTATTGTTTTTAACGAAAGTTCACCCAAACGGTTTACTTCATCTTTCACGCTCCCGTAATGTAATCTGAACTCGGGATGTTTTGCCAAACGGAAAGTGACATACGTTACTAGAAAACGGTTCTTCCACTCATGTTTAAAAATAGAGTCCCGGTAACTGAAACGACATGTTTCGGCATCAATCGTCACCCTTTCACCCTTCACGATATCCACGGCTTCCACCCGGTCAATACATTCCCCGACTTCCATCCCGTAAGCCCCGATATTCTGCACCGGGGTTGCTCCCACATGACCGGGAACCAGTGAAAGATTCTCCACCCCTCCGTACCCGTGTTCGACAGCCCACGCCACGAAATCATCCCACACGACACCACTTCCTACCCGGACAAACACGTACTTATCATCTTCCCTCACGATCTCGCACCCTTGCATCACGGGATAAAAGACAACCCCATCAAAGTTCTCCGTGAACAAGAAGTTACTTCCCCCTCCCAAAAGTAGAATTTCCTCCGGATCTAACTCGTATGATCCCACGAATTCCAATAATTCGCTCTCTTGATCACACTTCACAAAATATTTACAAGTCACGTCTATGCCAAACGTGTTATATTCTTTTAAACTAAAATTTTCGTTAATCTCAATCATTCTATTTTTGTCTATTAATCAACTCCACAATCTCTTTTCTCTCGCAAAGGTAAAATATATCAGGAAATAAATCACTAAATTTGCCTCATTAATCCAATGTGTCTATGATCTCATTACCGCCAGCATTTACAGAAAGGATGCAGCAGCTCCTTGGAAACGAATCGGAAACCTTTTTCCAAGCGTTAGTTTCGGAGTCCCCCACTTCCATCCGGTTAAACCCGGAGAAAACGGCAAACACCGATCTCCCCTTCTCGGAATTACTTTCCCGACAAGTTCCCTGGTGCAGTAATGGATACTACTTGAAGGAGCGTCCCTCGTTCACCTCCGACCCGTTACTACACGGGGGAGCTTATTACGTGCAAGAGGCCTCCTCCATGTTTCTGCAAGTCGTTCTTCAGCAGATAACCGGGGATACCCCTCTCCGGGTTCTTGACCTATGCGCAGCTCCGGGTGGCAAATCCACGTTACTGGCAAACAATCTGCCCAAAGATTCATTGCTGGTTTCCAACGAAGTAATTAAATCAAGAGCCTCCATTCTCAAAGAAAATATTATTAAATGGGGACATGATCATATTGTTGTCACCAATAGCGACCCCAATCGTTTCACGGGAATGAAGGGGGCGTTCGACATGATTCTCGTGGATGCACCCTGTTCCGGGGAAGGTATGTTCCGGAAAGACGAGAAAGCCATCACGGAATGGAGCGAGAATAATCTGCGTCTTTGCGAAGAGCGTCAAAAAAGAATACTTTCCGACGTGTGGGATGCTCTCGCCCCCGGGGGCTATCTCGTGTATAGCACGTGTACCTACAATCCGGGAGAAAATGAAGATATATTAAACTGGATTTTAACCACGTTCGATGCGTCATCCGTTGAAATCCGGCATAATTTTACAGCCATCACCCCGTCCCCCTTTCCTCTCCACGGGTACCATTTCTACCCGCACAAAACTAGCGGAGAAGGTTTATTCATGGGAGTCATTCAAAAAAATGACGGGACACCCTTTACCATGAAGAAAGAAAAGCGAGCAACCCCATCCCCCGCAGTCAAACTCCCGGCAGACCTCCTCCCCCTCCTGCCGGACATGACAAAATACACTCCTTACATTGCGGGAGAAACATTAGGCATCCTTCCAAAACAACACGCCGAATTTATCCAATATCTATCCTCCAAAGCCGGGGTCATTTATAAAGGATGTGAAATCGGAGAATGTATTAAAGGGAAGACGAAACCCGCCCACTCTCTGGCCCTGTACCACAAACTGCAACAAAAGCACGTTACCCATCAAGAAGTAGACCTCACCACGGCCCTCCAATTCCTACGCAAAGAAGACATCCGTTTCGAGGCCCCTCAAGGGGAATGGATTCTCATCACCTACAAAGGCATCGGGCTAGGCTGGGTAAAAGAAGTCGGCAACCGGGTAAATAACTACTACCCCAAAGAATGGAGAATTAAAAATTTGATTAAGTGATTTAATGATTTCCGATTAAGAGATTCGATTCATCGGAGACTCTATCATCTTTGATTTAGTGATCCCTTTTTTAATCACTAAATCATCAAATCATCTGCAATCACCGAATCATCCTTTTATTTACTCTTCCTCCACCGAACAATAGCGCTTGATGATACTGTAAGAATCCGTTAATCCAAGCTCCCCGGCCTTACTCAAATCCACGTTAGCAGCGCTCCGGTTTCCTTGGTATATATAGAGTAAACCTCGGTTAAAATAAGCCTCGGCTATATCCTTATCCACTTCCAGCACTTTCGTGTACATATCAATTGCTTTCTGAATCTCACCGCTCTTGGCGTACACGTTAGCAATATTAAACATGGCAAAACCGAACTCCGGATCAATCTCCAAACATTTGTTATTCCCCTCCAGCACCAAAGAATAATCCACGTTTCGCTCCACTTTTTTCTCCTCACCCACGACACGGGAAGTCTTCTCTTCTATCGACTCAATGTAATCGTACATCCGGGAACGGGCACTTGCCAAATTCATCAAAGCGAATAGATGATTCGGCTCACGCTCCAATACAGCACGGAAATCCTCGATCGCTTTCGTGTAATCTCCCCGGTTCAGATACAATGAACCCCGCAGTAACAAAGCATCCGTAACATTCTTGTTTTTCCGAATATCTGAAGACAAACTCTCGATATAATTATCCTCGAATTCCCTCGGGTAATTAAATTTCTTATTTGAAACTGTCAAGGCCGGGTTATAATTATGCTCCTGATTAAACTTCATGATCCGCTTGTCGAAATATTGCACTTTCCCTTTCCGTAAGGTATCCAACGACAGGTATTGTACGATAAACATATCCTGCAATTCGATAATCACGTTCCGGTCTTGCAAACGTCCGTTAATCACGTCTTTCATCCGGTCATCCCGGGAGTTTATATCTATCAATCGCTTGAAATTCTCCGTAGTATCCACCAAAGCATTCTGATCCCCATCCTTCATTCGCCGGTATCGGTCCATGATCTCCTCAGCCTTGTAACGGTCCTTTTCGGCCGCATCGTAATCCCGCATATCCATACTCGTTGCGGCCCTTGCCAGATATGCCTTCACGAAATCCGGGTATATTGATATACTTTGAGAAAAGTCGTTATAAGCCCCCTCGTAATCCTTGATCTCCATCTTTAACAACCCGCGGTTGAAATAAATCAGTATGTTATCCGGGTTCATTTCCAACACTTGGTCAAAATCTTGAATGGCATTATTCACATCCCCGATTTCCGATCTCAACAAAGCCCGATTATAATAAGCATACGCATAAGTACTATCCACCTTCAAGACGGCCGTGTAATCCTCCAATGCCTCGGGATATTTCTTCATCTCGTACCACGTAATCGCCCGGCTCATAAGAATCCGCTTGTTTTCCGGGTTAATCTTCAAAGCCTTGTTGTAATCCTCTATCGCATCGTGATACTCTTTTGCTTGAAACCTTAAATATCCCCTCAAACCATAAGCATCATCCGAGAACATATTCAATTTGATAGCCATGTTACAATCCGCGATTGCTCCTTCTTGATCCCCCAGTTTCTCCCGCATGATTGCCCGGTTCAAATATGCCGGTAATAAATTTTTATCGATAATCAACGCCTTCGAATAATCCTTCTCCGCCGCCTTGTAATCTCCCATATCTGCCTCGGTAATTGCCCTGTTCGCATACACATAAGCCTCTCCCGGATTAATCGCAATCGCCGTATTATAATCATGCATGGCCTCCTCGTACTGCTTCATATTATGATAGGCAATCCCCCGGTACATGTAAGCATGGAAATAATTCGGATTTAACTCTATCGCCTGTGTATAATCCCGGATAGCCCCCTCAAAATCATCCAGATTCAACTTCGCCAGTCCCCGAAAAAAATAAGGTTCAGATAAATAAGGCTTTATCCGTATAATATTATTGAAATTCTCGATCGCGCTCACGTAGTCGTCAAACATGATCGCACTCTTCCCCACTCGCAACATATTTGCCGTATTCCATTGTGCCGACACCCCCAATGTCGCCAAACAGAAGAATATAATAACGCCAAATTTCTTCATTCGATAAACATATATTTTCGGGGATAAAGATAATAAAAAAGTTCGCATCTTCATTATATCCCCCTTTTTACCCTCCCAAAAATCTCTCTCCCGCATGATATTATCAACTCCATCACTCTTTTTCCTTCATACCAAAGCTTACCTACTTGTTCTATGTCCCCGTTACCTCCTCATTAATTGTCCGTTCCTATAAAGCCATACTTCAACGATAGAATAACGAACACATAACGGGAATTATCCCCCCTATTTAAGTTTTCAATTTTATTCATATATTTACAAAACCATAAAGAAATAAAGCAACGACTGTATAGTACAAACACATCTTGCAGAGGTAATTGAATATTCTTATTTCAAGATAGAGTACCATTTTCAACCTAATCACTCTGAAAAGTAGTCTAATTCGCTGATATATCAAAGTTTTTTAAAGGCAATATATTTTTTTGATAGAGCTATGAATATACGCAAAAAAAAGACTGCCAAGAATTTATCCTGACAGTCAGAAAAAGACAACGAGGTTTACTATACCTCAATAACCTTTGGAGTATGTCCACAGGCGACAAGTAATCGCACAACGTCTGTCGTGCGTAGCTTTAGGTAGCTTGTAGTGGTTCCGTCCGAACAACCGTAGGTGTCACTTTCGAGGACGGCTTTGTCAAGAATAACACTAAATAGGTGTTCCTTGTCAAGTATGACACTCAAGGCTGTTGCCGCCCCAATGACGGTATGTGCCAGCTCTTGCAGTTTTTCAGCCGGAGCAAATGACACTCGGGAGATACCTAAGGCTTGGCTGAAATCCTTTGAACGGAAAGACTTGTCGCCTTCTGTCACGAACAGGTAAAATTCTGTCTGCTGACGGTTGGTGAGGAACAATGTCTTGACCATTTTCATGTCAAGACGGTCGTTTATGGCGGCACAGTCCTCCATTGTTATGACCTCGTCCGTTGCAACACGTTCGAAACGGATGCCGATAGTTGAAAACATCTCGTAAGCCGCTTTCTGAAGATTATTACCAAATGTAATGGGAGCTTCGTTTGATATATTGCTTACTTGTATCATCTTTCATTTGAATTTGTTGTTGTCTGTTTTGAATAATTCATTACCGCTATGGCGGTGAGCAGAAGAACTACACCTGCTATCTGCACTGCTGTCATATTTTCTCCGAGGATAAGCCATGCGCATACCACGGCAACCGGCAGTTCCACCGTCATGAGGATAGAGCTTAACGGCACTCCTATTTTCGGTATTCCTGCTGCAAATAAAGCTGTTGGTACAGTAGTTCCAGCAACTGCAAGGAGCATGATCCACAAAGCGAACTCTCCGTTCATGTATTCTCCCTTGGTTATTTTCGGTGCGTTTATGGCAAAAATCGTAATTGATGAGCCAAGCATGATAGCCATGCTTTTTGCCTCCCATCTCACATTATGTCCGCATTGACCGTTTGCTACTATAAAAGAGGATAGCAATGCAAGACCAATACCCATAATTGAGTATGAATAAGTCTCGGTTGACATGATACCGCTTGCCATCACAGTACCAACCAAGATTACTGATACCGTTATAAGCTCGGAGCGTGTCGGGCGGCGATGCAGGAAAAGCCACTCAATCAACATACTGAACCATGTGAATTGCATTAGCAAAATAATGGCAAGTGATGCAGGAATGAACTGAACAGACTTGTAGTAAAGGAAGTTTGTCAGACCTATCGCACTCCCCGTAAACATAAGTGGCCGGATTTCGTTACGATGCAACTTGTCCAAACTGCCTTTGGACGATACGACTGTACAGACGGCAAGAATAATGGCTGCTACAAATGCTTGCCAAAAAGATAATTCTGCGGCGGTGAAGCCATCGGCATACGACTTCTTTACAAAAGAAGACATCGTGCCATAGAGGGTTCCGCCAAGCAGAACCATAAAAGAATATTTGAATTTCATTATTTGAGTTGTCAATATGATTAAATAAAAGCATATTTGGAGATTGACCGGACAGCTCAAATAAAAGTGTATCCCCCCCCCTTTTCTTACCGTTTATACGGGAAGATGAATGAATTAAAATTCACGTTCTACTGTCGGGTCAATCAAGCCTGACAGGGAGGATTATTTGTGGTAAAATGATTGTTGTTATACATCTTGTTCCTATCTTTATATTTTGTGACTGCAAAATTAATACGAATAATCGGATTACAGGCATCCAACGCAAAAAACAACGAATAAAAAGTTGTCCTATTATAGATTTTCAAAGGCTTGATACAACCATTTGAGGAATAAACATTTAACTGAATATTTGAGAAATAAAGGTAACGATTTAGTAACAATGCTTTTGCTTAGTAGTATATCACTATCTTTCAGAGATTTATAAATTCATTTTATGGCAATAGGTAATGGATTTGTAACGTGCTATCTTTTTCATCTTGTTTCAAATAGAAGTGGTATGATTAGCTGACACAAAGGTAATCAAAATCTCTGATAACCCAATGTATCGCATAAATTTGCTGGTCATATTTTGTTCGCTTTATGCCAAATATTAATAATTTAAATTCTTGGAACAAGAACGCCTATTCGGCGTTTTAATGGTAGAATTTGTAATTTTATTACCGTATATTAAATTATAATTTTGATATGCGGAATTTTATTTATACATTTGCACCGTATAACAGATAACTTCAACTAATATGATAGCAGAATTCACCATTGAAAATTTTTTCTCGATAAAATCTCCGCAAAAGATAAGTTTTGAGACTTCATCAGACATTTTTATGTCTGACGAGTATTCGTACGAAGTGAAAGACGGTATAAGATTGCTGAAAGTGGGCATCATTTATGGTGCCAATGCATCGGGAAAAACCAATATATTGAATGCCGTGGAATTTTTCAAGATGCTTGTTCTTAGAATGCCCAAAGATCGCAACGAAAGAACAGGTGTTGTTCCTTTTATGCTTGATGATACTTCGCGGAATGAAAAGACTAAGATGTCAATGGTATTCTATATCAATCAATCAAAATATATCCTAAGTTTTGAATTGGATACTAACTATATCCACACTGAAACATTGATTGTTTACGATTCAATTCGCCCTACCAAACTATATAGTCGCAGATATGATGCAGAAACAGATTCGACTACTATCGATTTTGGAGCAAACCTCAAATTGTCGAAAAAGAGTCAAGAGGTAATTTTAGGTAATACCATAAATAACTGTAGTGTGCTTGCTGCTTTTGGTAAAAGTAATGTGGAGCGGACTAAACTGAACGAAGTGTATGATTATTTTGCCAAACAAGTAAAAGATGTATTAGCTCCGGGAATGTTATTGTCGGGATATATAAAATCACGTTTAGATAATGACGAAAGAGGTGACTTAAAGAGATTTATTTTGAGTTTCTTAAAAGCATCCGACTTTAATATAGAAGACGTTGTATTACGAGAAGAGGAAGAGTTGATTACCCCTGAATTAGAGCAGCTGATTCAGAATGCACCTATTGGAGATGAAGCAAAAGCTGAAATGCTTAGAAAAGGTAAAATCACGAATACGGAATTGACTTTCAAGCATAAAGCAGGCGACAGGCTTTATGATTTGTCCGAAGAGTATGAATCTAACGGCACTATGAGGTTTTTGGGAATGGCAGTAATTCTGAATTTCCTGTTAAAGACCAATCGATTTGTACCTATCGATGAAGTAGAAACAAGCATCCATTACGAACTACTGGCTTATTTCCTGAAAGTGTTCTTGGCGAATAGTAATGGAACCTCTCAGATGTTGCTGACAACACACGATATAAACCTTCTTAATGAGGATTTCATCCGCCGTGATACGATATGGTTCACCGACAAAGACGAACTTGGCGAAACAAAAATAGTACGCCTTTCTTCTTTAGGACTGCATAAAAATCTCTCCCCTTATAATGCCTATAAGCAGGGGAAATTAGTAAAATTGCCATTTCTTGGTAGTCAGTATATCAATCTAAATGACTGATGATATGGGGCGAACAGTAACAAACAGTATCGCCATCATAGGCGAGGGAGAGACCGAATGGTTCTATTTCGACTCTTTGAGGGTGGCGTGTCGCTATCCTTTCAAGGTTGCGCCTGATTTCCCACAGCACAGTGACATCAAGCATATCTTGAAACTGGTAGAATCTTATTTAAGCAAGCAATACGACTATATAGTCTGCCTATTTGATATGGACAGACTTTTTCTATTCCCATCTGAAATGCAACTGTATCAGCAGGCAAAGAAAGAATATGGGAAAAAGAAATATGCCGGAAGAGTGATATTTGTAGAAACGAATCCATGTACGGAATTCTGGTTCTTGCTTCACTTTCTGCCTAATGTGGTTTGTCGGCGATACGAGAGTTACGAGCAACTGCTTCCTGATTTGCAAAAGTATATGCCGGGATATGAAAAGACAAAACGGTATTTCATACGCACCAATCTCTATAAATACTTAACCGAGAATGGAGATTTGGAACGAGCAATGTCAAATTCGGAGAAACTGTGCCAACTCTATAAAGAATCACCTGAGGATTTGGAGGCGTATTCGGAGGTGCATAGGGTGATAGAGTTGCTAAATAACATGTAAACATATATAAATTTAAAGAAATATGAGTTTTGATGAGAACAAACATTTAAGAGAAGTATTAGACTCCCACAAAATGTGTCACGTGCAAGAGTTCGTGAATAAAGTCAAAAAACGTAGAGAGGAGATAAAGGCCAAGATGAATAATCACTATGGTAGCAACAAGTATTCATCGTTTGGTTCTGGCAGTTTTGCCAAGCATACCGCTACTAATGTTAAATTCGACCTTGATTTGGTTGAACCATTCAGGCATAATGCCTTTGGAACATTACAGGAAATGTTTGATAGTGTATACGATTTTCTTGCAGAAGAATATAAAAACAGCAATGTAACTATTCGCAAGCAAAAGGTTTCTATTGGCGTAAGTTTTTCTATTGAAGAGGGGGATGAGAAGCCAGTTGAAATTGATGTAGTACCTGGTAGGGAACTAAGCGATGACAACTATCTTGATTCGCACGACCTGAATTTATGTTTTAATGAAGATCATTGGGGATTCAAGAAAGGGACAAGCCAGAAAACGAACATCCAGAAGCAAATTTCGCATATCGAAGGTAAGTCGAATGAGCGTCAGATTATCCGCCTGCTTAAAATATGGAAAAAGCAAAAGGATAAGAAATACAAGTCGTTCGTTATAGAACTGGCTGTAATAAAAGCCCTTGATGGTTATGATGGTGATAATGGTCTTTGGCCAAGATTAAAATTCACAATGGAGTATCTACGTGACCACATAGCAGAAAGTAGTTTTCATCTTTATGATCCAGGTAATACTAATAACGATGTTATAGCGGCAATGCAGGACTATGATAGACAATCGTTTAAATCGGATATGGGAAGTATGCTCAACAATATAGACAGTAATCCCGATGTGTACCTACCTTACTACTTCAAGATAAACGAGAAGTATTGCGGATATAAAGAGAAGGATGCGGGTACGGCTTACCCTACAAGTACAAAACGATTCGGGTAGTATATAATATGATGACGGCAGATAAAATAAAGAAATTGATAGGTACCCTTTCTGGAGTTAGCCTTGTTGATGATTTTACCATCGATGAGGCTGGCTTGTTGAAAGGTCGTATTGCTGTGGCTACAGGCCAAGACAATACAGATTTGGAATGGAATGTAGAAATCAGCCCTACCTACCCGTTTAAAGCTATGGGCAGTGAACCTATCCATTTTCAAAATAAGAATCTGCTAGACTATCCGCACATTATGCAAGGTGGGAATCTTTGTATGCATCCTGCGGAATATGAGAATGCTGAAAGTCAGTTTGTGAACGACTTGAAACAACTTAAAGAATGGATAGATAAATACTATGTAAAGGGAGAGAAGGATGTACATTATGAGCATCTGGTGGTAAACTATTATCCGATTCACAAGAGGTATTATACTTTTTGCTTCGCAGAGATTCAAGAGGACTTTGCAGAAGGTGACTATGGGATTGTACACTATGCGACGTTACCAACAGGTCAAAAAAATGACTGCCAAGTCTTCAACTATGTGGCACAAAAGTTTGTGTCGTATCTGAAGACGAAGAAGGTGTTGCCATGTAAGATTAGCAAGTCCTACCAAGAATTAAGGTCGTGTGCGGGCGTATATTGCCTACTGAACAACATCCCATCGGTTTATAACAAGTTTATTGTTGAGGAGTACGATTCTATCAAGGGGCTGTTTTCGCAGAGTCAGAAGAACTATATTCATAGTTTTGTAGTATCACATAGAGACAAGTATGATTTCTTCCCGTTGTTCTGTGGATATAGAATTCCTGGTGGCGGCGTTTATTGGCAAGCAATGATGATTTTTATGGAAGATCTGCCGATAGAGCCAGTGCAAGTAGGCACAGGTAAAAACAGGGTTTGGCTTACTGATTTTAAGCGGGGACAAATTCAATGGGCAGAAACCGTAGATATTTCCTATAAGTATTTCTTCGGACGTGGAGCTATGCCAGAAGAACTGGCTAACAAAAAAATGTTGATTATGGGTGTAGGGGCTATAGGAAGTATTATAGCTGAGACCCTAACAAGATGTGGCGCAAAAAATATATATATCTATGATATAGATAATAAGGAACCTGGCAATGTCTGTCGTTCTTCCTATCCTTTTTATACAGGCATAACCGAGAAAACCTTGGATATGGGAAGTTTACTGAGGCAGATTTCGCCTCATGTTGAATGTACTAGTTTGAAACCCATCGTTGACTTAGTCGTAAAATCATACGCGGCTGAACATGAAGACAAAAGTGCTCTTGCGGAATTCTTTGACGAGTTTGACGTGATATTTGATTGTACTACGGATAATCAGTTAATGAGGGTAATGGATTCTGTGGGTACGAAAGCTCTGCTGGTTAATCTATCTATAACCAATCATGCACAGGA
>ENA-OURQ01002717-OURQ01002717.1-human-gut-metagenome-genome-assembly--contig:-NODE-2717-length-12689-cov-1.970556_pt1 | contig 12689 bp, 9 predicted proteins | sample MGYA00242105_ERZ508999 | MGnify/ENA primary metagenome ERZ508999 (study PRJEB26280, sample SAMEA2338771) | human gut metagenome | biome: human gut; feature: human-associated habitat; material: faeces...
CGATATTGTCTTCCTGCGTAAGATTGTAAAAGGCGGTGCAGATAAGAGTTATGGAATCCAGGTGGCAAAGCTGGCAGGAGTTCCGGATCTGGTGATCAACCGGGCAAAAGAGATCGTGGAAGAGTTAAGTGACGAAGATATTACCAGCCGGGTCAGCGAGATCGCTGCAAGGGAACATACAGCAAAGAAAAAGGGCAGATCCAAAAAATATGATGAAGTGGATATTGCACAGATGTCTTTATTTGATACGGTAAAGGATGATGATGTGCTGAACGAATTAAAGGAGATTGATGTCACCAATCTGACACCGATTGATGCACTGAATACATTGTACCGGCTTCAGAACAAACTGAAGAACCGCTGGTAGCCGGACCGGATGAAAAGGAGGAAAAGATGCCGCATATTCATGTATTAGACCAGATCACGATCGATAAGATCGCAGCGGGAGAGGTGATCGAGAGACCGGCCTCAATTGTAAAAGAGCTTGTAGAAAATGCCATTGATGCAGGTTCTACATCCGTGACGGTGGAGATTAAAGATGGGGGAATTTCCTTTATCAGGATCCGGGATAACGGATGCGGAATCCCGAAAGAAGAAGTGAAAAGTGCATTTCTCCGGCATTCGACCAGTAAGATCGAGACGGTGGAAGACCTGTCACATATTGCATCGTTGGGGTTCAGAGGAGAAGCATTGTCAAGCATTGCCGCAGTGACAAGAACCGAAGTGATCACCAAGACGAAGGACAGCGATCTCGGAACAAAGTATGTCATTGAAGGCGGAAAAGAGGTTTCCCTGGAAGAGACAGGTGCACCGGATGGAACGACATTCCTTGTGCATCAGCTCTTTTATAATGTGCCTGCGAGAAGAAAGTTTTTAAAGACTCCGATGACCGAAGCGGGACATGTCCAGGATCTGCTGATGCATCTTGCACTTTCACATCCTGAGGTGGCATTGCAGTTTCTTAATAACGGACAGGAGAAACTACGGACTTCCGGGAATGGAAAGCTGAAGGATGTGATCTATCAGATCTACGGAAGAGACGTTGCTGCGAATCTGATCGAACTGGATTATGAAAAAGGAGGACTGCGTATCACCGGATTTCTTGGCAAGCCTGTCATTACCCGGGGAAACCGGAACTTTGAAAATTTTTTCGTGAACGGACGCTATGTAAAAAGCGGAATGATCTCAAAGGCACTGGAGGATGCGTACCGGGATTTTGTTATGCAGCATAAGTTCCCATTTGCAGTACTTCATTTTCATTTAAACGGGGAAGAAGTCGATATCAATGTTCATCCGACAAAAATGGAACTGCGGTTTCAGAAGCAGCAGGAGGTATACGGGACAGTCTTTGAGGCAGTGCATCGAACGCTGCTTGAGCCGGAGCTGATTCAGCGGGCAGAAGTACCGGAACCGGTAGCTGTCAGGATGGAAGAGGAGAAACGCAGGTCAGAAGAGAAAGCTGAGAGAAGAAAGGAAAGTCCTTTTCTTCTGCGTCCGAGAGCTTCTGCATCCATGGCAGGAGAAAGCCGGACAGTTTACGGGGAGAATCCGTATACCAAGAAAGATGCAGAATCCACGGAGAGAACCGGGGCAGCACAACCGGCAGAACATACAGAAAATTCTGAAGTCATGCAGCCGACAGGAGATCAGGAGAGAACCGGAGCAGTACAGAGCATGGAAAGCACCGCAGGCACGCAGGTACAGCCGGATCCGGTGCCGGACAATGCCGGAACCGGAAGAGCTACAGTCAGGGATGAGGATTATTTTATCAGAAAGATGAGGGAGAGAGTTCTGTCTTATCATAACCGTTCATCTTCTGCGGAAGTTTCGGATAAAAATGGAATCTTCCGGCAGGATGAGCAGATGGAGCGGATCAGTGAAAGAGTGCAGGAACAGAAAGAAAAGCCAAAGCAGATGGATTTATTTGAAGAAAATTTCCTGAAGCGGGAAGTACGTGCGGAATATAAACTGATCGGTCAGGTCTTTGATACGTACTGGCTGGTTGAGTTTCAGGATAAATTGTATATTATCGATCAGCATGCGGCACATGAGAGAGTACTGTATGAAAGGACACTGCAGGGAATGAAGACCAGAGAGTTTACTTCCCAGTATTTAAGCCCTCCGATCATTTTGTCTTTATCCATGCAGGAGGCACAGCTTCTGAATGAAAATATGGACCGCTTTTCACGCATTGGTTTCGAGATTGAACCTTTTGGTGGAGAAGAGTATGCAGTCCGTGCAGTACCTGACAATCTGTTCAGTATTGCCAAGAAAGAACTTCTGATGGAGATGATCGATGACCTGACCGAAGGTCTTTCTACTTCTATGACACCGGAGCTGATCGATGAGAAGGTTGCATCCTTGTCCTGTAAGGCTGCTGTAAAGGGAAATAACCGCCTTTCTGCACAGGAAGTAGACAAACTGATCGGCGAACTCCTGACACTGGACAATCCATATCACTGTCCGCATGGACGACCGACAATCATTGCCATGACAAAACGTGATCTGGAAAAGAAATTTAAACGAATTGTATAAATGGAATCGAGGAAATATAGATGGAACAGACAAACAAACGCCCACTTGTCATTCTGACCGGACCAACTGCTGTCGGGAAGACTGCTGCCTCCATCGGACTTGCCAAAGCGATCGGTGGAGAGATCATTTCTGCTGACTCTATGCAGGTCTACAGGGAGATGGACATCGGCTCTGCCAAGATCCGTCCGGAAGAGATGGACGGTGTGCCGCATCATCTGGTAGATGTTCTTGATCCGTCTGAGGATTTTAACGTTGTTCTCTTTCAGCAGATGGCAAAAGAAGCAATGGAAGGAATCTATCAGCGGGGACATATTCCGATCGTTGTCGGCGGAACAGGATTCTATATTCAGGCATTACTTTACGACATTGATTTCACAGAAAATAATGCCGATACTGCTTATCGGGAAGAATTAGAAGCACTTGCAAAAACCCAGGGTGCAGAATATCTTCATGAAATGCTTGAAAAAGTAGACCCGGAATCTGCGGAACAGATTCATTTTCATAATGTAAAACGTGTGATCCGCGCGCTGGAATATTATCAGCAGACCGGACAGAAGATTTCCGAGCACAATGAGGCGGAACGTGAGAAAGAATCTGCTTATAACTCCGCATATTTTGTGCTGACAGATGATCGTAAGATTCTCTATGACCGAATTGATAAACGTGTTGATCTGATGATGCAGGAAGGACTTCTTGAAGAAGTCAATGCGTTAAGATTGCGCGGACTTAAAAGAGAAAGTGTTGCGATGCAGGGACTTGGATACAAAGAACTGTTTGGTTATTTTGAAGGAGAGTATCCTTTGGAAGAAGCCGTACGCATTATTAAGAGAGACACAAGACATTTTGCCAAGCGGCAGCTGACCTGGTTTAGAAGAGAACGAGATGTCATCTGGCTTGATAAAAGTGAGATTGGAAGAGAAGATGAGCAATTGATCCAGCAGATGCTCACTGTTTTAAAGGAAAAAGAAATCATTCATTAGGACATCAGGCTGCATTTAGATAAAATGCAGCTTTGCCATGCAAATCAACAATAAAAAACTTAAAAAGAAAGAAGAAGAAAAATGAATACACCAACTACAGAAACAATTTATGAACAGCTAGGAATCAGCAAAGAAGTCTGGGCGTTCGGACAGAAGACAGAAGAGAAACTAAAAGAACGTTTTGAAGAATTTGACAGAAACGCTGAATACAATCAGTTAAAAGTAATTCATGCCATGCAGGAAAACCGTGTAAGTGAAGGATGCTTTAACTATGTAAGCGGATATGGATACAATGATCAGGGAAGAGATACTTTAGAGGATGTCTATGCCTCTGTTTTTCATACAGAAGCTGCACTCGTACGTCCGCAGATCACTTGCGGAACACATGCGCTTGCGCTTGCGCTTGCAGCGAATCTTCGTCCTGGAGACACACTGTTATCTCCGGTTGGAAAACCATATGATACACTTGAAGAAGTAATCGGAATCCGTCCATCTAACGGCTCTCTTGCAGAATATGGAATCTCCTATAAACAGGTAGAACTTCTGGAAGATGGATATTTTGATTATCCTGCGATTGAAAAAGCTCTGGAAGATAAAACAATCAAACTGGCAACGATCCAGCGTTCCAAAGGATACCAGACACGTCCAAGCTATTCCGTAGAAAAAATCGGCGAACTAATTGCATTTATCAAAGAGCGTCGCCCGGATGTCATCTGTATGGTAGATAACTGTTACGGTGAATTCGTTGAGCGTATCGAGCCAAGTGATGTCGGTGCAGACATGATCGTCGGTTCTCTGATCAAAAATCCGGGTGGCGGACTTGCCCCAATCGGCGGCTATATCGTCGGCAAAAAAGAGTGCGTGGAAAATACAGCATATCGTCTGACTTCTCCGGGACTCGGTAAAGAAGTCGGTGCTACACTTGGTGTTACACAGTCCTTCTATCAGGGATTCTTCCTTGCACCAACTGTTGTATGCGGTGCTTTAAAGGGTGCTACTTTTGCAGCAAATATCTACGAAGCTTTAGGATATCCGGTAATTCCGAACGGTTCTGAATCCCGTCATGATATCATCCAGGCGGTTACACTTGGATCAGCAGAAGGTGTTATTGCATTCTGTAAGGGAGTTCAGGCAGCTGCTCCGGTAGACAGTTATGTAAGCCCGGAACCATGGGCAATGCCGGGATATGACAGCGATGTGATCATGGCAGCTGGTGCTTTCGTTCAGGGTTCCTCGATTGAACTGAGTGCTGATGGACCGGTAAAACCACCGTATGCTGTTTATTTCCAGGGTGGACTCACATGGTATCATGCAAAGCTTGGTATTCTCAAATCGCTGCAGAGCGTTATTGATGCAGGCGTTCTTTCTATCGAGCGTGTGAGAGAACTTCTGTAAAATAATTTTTCGAGAGAATTCTATCGAAAATTCAGTTGAGTTGAATGAATTGTTATGTTAAAATTCAGACAGATGTAATCTGCTAAGAAAGTAAGAGGATATGAATTTTAATGAACACAATTGCAATTATAGGTGGCGGTGCATCAGGAATGATGGCCGCCATTTTCGCTGCCAGAAAAGGAGCGAAAGTTCTCCTTCTAGAGCAAAATGATAGATTGGGAAAGAAAATATTAGTGACAGGAAATGGCCGGTGTAATTATACAAACACTTACCAGGACGCTTCCTGTTATCGTTCGGAGCAGCCTGACTTTATCACGCGGGTACTAGATCAGTTTCCGGCAGAAAAAGTCATTACTTTTTTCCGAGAACTCGGAATATATCCAAAAGACAGAAATGGATATCTGTATCCATTCTCCGATCAGGCAAGCGCAGTCCGTGATGTATTAGAACAGGAAGTATACCGTCTTGGAGTTGATGTACGTACAGGAATCTCCTGTACTGGAATACAGAAAACAAATGAACGATTTTCCTTGCAGACATCACAGGGTTCATTGACCGTAGATCAAGTGATTCTCTGCAATGGTTCAAAAGCTGCACCTTCCACCGGTTCTGACGGTTCCGGATACGCTTTAGCCAAACAGCTTGGGCATCAGATAATTCCTGTACTTCCCGCTCTTTGTGCTTTACATTGTACCGGAAAGCATTTCCGTGCAATTGCCGGAGTGCGTGCGCAGGGAAAAGTTTCGTTGTTTGTTAACAGTGAATTAACTGCTGCCGATACCGGTGAACTTCAATTGACTGCCTATGGAATCTCAGGAATTCCGGTATTCCAGATCAGCCGTTATGCATCGAAAGCATTATATGAGCAGAAGGAAGTTGTTGCCATGCTGGATTTTCTTCCAGAATATTCGGTTGATGAAGTGAAAATTCTTCTGAAAGAACGTGCCAACCGCCAGCCAGAAAAAACAGCAGAGCAGTTCTTTACCGGCCTGTTTCATGAAAAACTGGCCGCTGTATGGCTGAAATTTGCCAAGATCAAAAAAGAGAAGCTATGCGGCGACTTCACAGATGCAGATATTCAGAGGCTGGCATGGATGATCAAGGAATTCAAATCACCTGTAATTAAGACAAATTCTTATGAACAGGCACAGATCTGCTGTGGCGGCGTTGATACGACACAGATTAATCCGGAAACGATGGAATCTAGACTTGTTCCAGGGCTTTATTTTGCCGGAGAACTGATCGATGTAGATGCAATCTGTGGTGGGTATAATCTCACCTGGGCGTGGGCAAGCGGTTATGTTGCCGGACAGTCTGCCGCATCTGCATAATCGCCTGCTGCTAACTTGTAACCAAAATATCTGGATGATATACTTTAATATTAGATTTCCTGAAAGAAAGGATAGATAAATGATACGAATTAATCAGCTGAAACTACAGATTCCACACACGGAAGAAGCTCTTGAAAAGAAAATACAAAAGACACTTCATCTAAAGAAAGGGGACTCTTTTACTTATCGGATTCACCGTCAGTCATTAGACGCACGCAGAAAACCGGAGTTGTTCTATGTGTATACGGTTGATGTCACTGTTTCCAATGAGAATGCTGTTTTAAAGCATTGTAAAGGAAACATCCAGAAAGTAGAAGAGAAGCATTACCAGATTCCATCCCACGGAACAGAGACTCTGAATGCCCGTCCGGTTGTCATCGGCAGCGGTCCTGCCGGACTATTCTGCGCTTATCTGCTTGCACTGGAAGGATACCGTCCTTTGGTTCTTGAACGTGGTGCTTGTGTAGAAGAACGTAAGAAGGATGTGGATCGTTTCTGGGAGACCGGTGTGCTTGACCCTTCTTCCAATGTCCAGTTCGGTGAAGGCGGCGCTGGTACATTTTCAGATGGAAAGTTAAATACACTTGTAAAAGATAAGACAGGACGTAACCGTTTCGTTCTTGAGACTTTCGTAAAATTCGGAGCGGACGAAGATATTTTATATGCAAATAAGCCACATATCGGTACAGATGTCCTGATTGATGTTGTGAGCCAGATGCGTCAGGAGATCATTTCGCTTGGCGGTGAATTCTGTTTTCATACACAGGTCACAGATGTTGATCTGACATCAAAAACACTGAAACTTGTTCACCTCTCAGAGAATTCCGCAGAAGAAGTATCTGCCGGAGCAGCCGTTTTTGCGATCGGTCACAGCGCCCGTGATACATTTGAGATGCTTTATAAGCATCAGATTCCGATGCGCGCAAAATCATTTGCCGTCGGAGTCCGTATCGAACACCCACAAACATTGATCGATCATTCTCAATATGGAAGAAATCTTCCGGCAGCAGCATATAAACTGACCGAGAACTTGGACAATGGAAGAGGAGTCTATACTTTCTGTATGTGCCCGGGCGGATATGTTGTAAATGCTTCTTCTGAAGAGCATCGTCTTGCAGTCAATGGAATGAGCTATCATGACCGTGCCGGAGAAAATGCAAACAGTGCTGTGATTGTCACAGTTACTCCGGATGACTTCGGTTCTGACCATCCGCTTGCCGGAATTTCTTTCCAGCGCAGAAGAAAAAGCTTATCAGGCAGGACAGGGAAAAGTTCCTGTCCAACGTTTTGGCGACTTTAAAGAAGATCAGATTACAACTTCTTATGGTATGGTTCATTCTTGCATGAAAGGAGCTTCTGTCTTTGGGGATGTACGTGGTATCTTTCCGGAAGAAATCGCACAGTCGCTTGAGGATGGAATCACAGCAATGGATCATAAGATTCATGGATTTGCAGATAATGATGCATTATTATCCGGTGTGGAGAGCCGAACTTCTTCCCCTGTAAGAATTGAAAGGGATGAGAACTTTGTCTGTGCTTCCTGTGACTGGATCTATCCATGTGGTGAAGGGGCCGGATATGCCGGTGGAATCACGTCTGCAGCGATGGACGGAATGAAGGTTGCCGAGGCAATCATCCGAAAATATAAATCTTAATCATTTATGAAATTTTGTGCTTTTTTGGTATCTTCTCTATACACTTTTTTGAAACTGTGCTAAAATGAATCGTTGTATTATGTCATCGCAGTGATATGATTCACATGGAAAATAGAAATACAGAAACAATCAAAATGATGTATCTTGAAGACCGTCCTTATGAAAAATGCGAGCAGTACGGTGCAGAACATCTGACAGATGTAGAGCTTTTAGCTGTTTTACTTCGTACCGGAACGAAAGGGGAGAATTCGCTCCGGCTCGCCCAGAAGATTCTGCATCCACCATTTGGCTCTGAAGGACTTCTCAGCATCCCTCAGTGGTCTATGGAACAGCTGCTGAAGATCAAAGGAATCGGAAAGGTAAAATCCATCCAGATTCTTTGTCTGGCAGAACTTGCAAGACGTATGGCGAAAGCAGAAGCCTCACTGGGATTGGATTTTTCCTCTCCGGACAGTATTGCACGTTATTATATGGAAGATCTTCGGCATAAGAAACGGGAAGTAATGAAGCTTTTGCTTCTGAATACCAGATCCAGGCTGATCAGTGAGATGGATGTTTCAACAGGAACCATAAATTCCACACTTGTTTCTCCACGGGAACTGTTTGTGGAAGCTTTGCAGAAGAATGCCGTATCCATTATTCTTTTGCATAATCATCCGAGTGGAGATCCGACACCAAGCAAAGAGGATCTTCTGACAACCCGGCGCATCCGTGAAGCAGGGGCTTTGATCGGTATAGAACTTCTCGATCACATCATTATTGGAGATAATTGTTATTTCAGTTTAAGGGAGAAAGGATTCTTTTCTCAAGAATCTGCAAATAGATAAGGGGATGGAGTGTATTTATGGCCAGGAATGTATATGGGTTAGATCTTGGAACTTATGATATCAAGATTTTTGATAAGAAAAAAGACCGCATATGGCATGCCAAGAATGTAATTGCCATGAAAGATAAAAAATATATTTTTTCTGTCGGAGACGATGCTTATGAGATGTATGAAAAGGCTCCGGGAAATATACAGATCATATTTCCGATGAAGAATGGTGTCATTGCCCGTTTTGATGACATGCAATATCTTCTCGGAGATCTTTTGAAGGAAGAGCGTCCGTTTATCCGTGGGGCAGAATATGTGATCGCTGTTCCTACAGATGTCACAGAAGTAGAAAAGAAGGCTTTCTATGATCTTGTGCTTCATTCTGAAGCGAAAGCAAAATCAGTAAGAATTGTAGAGCGCGGTCTTGCAGACGGACTTGGACTTGGGATTGATGTTCTGGAAGAACCAGGAGCTTTTATCGCCAATTTAGGTGGAGGAACAACAGAACTTTCCGTTCTTTCTTACGGTGGTATTGTTATGAACCGTCTGCTTAAGATCGGTGGCGAACAGCTGGATAGTGCAATCACCAATCTTGTCCGTCATTCTAAAGATTTTATAATTGGCCGTCCGACTGCCGAACGGCTGCGAAAAGAATTTGGAGTTTTTGACCAGTCCACCGGAAGCTTTCTTACTGTATACGGCAGAGATATGATGCGCGGCGGTCCATCGCACATTGACATTCCAATCAGTCTTGTACGGGCAGCGATCAAAGAACCTTTGAGAGAATGTGTACAAGCCATTCATTCCATGCTCGACCGTACGCCTCCCGATGTCCGGAGAAATATTAATAAAAACGGGATTTATATTACTGGAGGACTTGCTAATCTGCGAGGGATTTCTACTTATCTGGAAGAAAGTATCGGTCTGCCGGTTCACATGAAAACAGACCCTGAACTCTGTGCCGTCAAAGGTCTGCAGAGGATCATACTGAATAAGACCTTGTATAGAAAATTAAGTTACTCCATGTTAGACGAAGATTATAGGTGGTTAAGATAATATGAAAAAAAAGAAGAATCAGACTTCTGTTATGAACAGATATTTACTTATAGGACTTTCTGTTTTCTGCATTTTTATGATGCTGTTATCTTCCTTTTCAGACAAAGTAGGAGGTCCATTTAAAGTTGTTGCAAATGTAACCGTTATCCCTCTTCAGCAGGGAATCAATCAGATTGGTGGCTGGATGGGAGATATGAAAGATAATTTCCAGACCCTGAAAGAAGTACGGGCTGAGAACAAAAAGCTTCAGGAGCAGGTGGATTCCCTGGTGATCGAGAACAATAATCTCCAGCAGGAACGGTATGAGCTTGAACGGCTGCAGGAGTTATATCAGTTAGACCAGAGCTATTCAGATTATAAGAAGACAGCAGCACATGTCATTGGAAATGATTCAGGCAACTGGTTCAGTACATTTACCATTGATAAGGGAAGCAATGACGGAATCGCAAAAGATATGAATGTTATGGCAGGAAGCGGACTGGTCGGAATCGTGACAGATGTAGGGCCAGCCTGGGCGAAAGTCCGTTCAATCGTAGATGACTCCAGCAATGTGAGCGGTATGGTATTGTCTACATCTGACCGGTGCGTGGTCAGCGGAGATCTTTCACTGATGAGTGACGGACAGATCCGTTTCAGCCAGATGGAAAATAATGATAATACAGTTTCCGTTGGAGATCAGATTGTTACATCTTATATCAGTGACAAGTATCTGCAGGGAATCCTGATCGGATATGTCAGTGAAGTGACGGTTGATTCCAATAATCTGACCCGGTCCGGATATATTACACCGGCTGTAGATTTTAAAAATCTTCAGGAAGTTCTTGTTATCACAACAACGAAAGCGGATTTGGTTGGATCCAATCAGAGCGAATAGGAGTGAATACTCATGAAATTAATGAAATTTAAAAGAGCTGCTGTAACTGTACTGATCGTACTTGCAGCATATCTGCTCCAGTGTACCTTATTCAATAATCTGGAACTTGCCGGAATTAAACCTAACCTGATTCTGATTGTCACAGCATCCTTTGGTTTTATGCGTGGGCAGAAAGAAGGAATGCTGGTCGGTTTCTTTGCCGGCCTTATCACAGATATTCAGTTTGGTACAATTTTGGGATTTTATGCATTACTTTACCTGGTAATCGGTTTTGTAAACGGATTATTTGAACAGCTTTATTTTGATGAAGATATCAAGCTGCCGTTATTTTTGATTTCTGTCAGCGAATTTCTCTACGGTATCATCATTTATTTGCTCATGTTCATGTTGCGAAGTGATTTTAACTTTTTATATTATCTCAACCGCATCATCGTTCCTGAACTGATTTACACAATCGTGATCACACTGGGATTATACCCACTGATTTTATTTATTAACCACAAACTTGAAGCAGAAGAAAAAAGGAGTGCAAGTAAATTTGTTTAGAAATATTTTAGACCGTCTGAAAGAAGCCGGAGCTTACCTGATGCAGTCAAGACTCGTTACTTTGATCATTATATTTTGTGTCAGTTCTTCCATCTGATCGGAAGATTATTCTATCTTCAGATCGTAAAAGGGTCTGATTATCTTGAAAACTACGAATATTCTATCCGCCGGACGACATCCGTTGCAGCAACACGCGGAAATATTTATGACCGTAATGGAAATCTGCTGGCTTATAACCAGCTGGCTTATTCCGTGACAATTAATCTGTCAACCGTTGAAAACTCCATCACAACAGATAAACGTTCTGAAAAAAATGCGGCATTAAATAAAATCCTAGATCAGGTTCTTTCTATCGTAGAATCAAATGGAGATTCTGTTGTTTCAAGTTTTGGTATCATCCTGGATTCCTCCGGAACCTATCAGTTTACACAGTCAAGCGATACCCAGAAGCTCCGTTTTATTGCAGATGTCTATGGAAAAAGAACAATAGATGAGCTTACAGAAAAGCAACAGAACCAAAGTGCAGCAGATATCATTCATTATCTTTGTACTGATGAAAAATATGGATATGGCCTTGATGACAGCACATTAGAGCCTGCTTATATTTTAAAGATCATCAACATGCGTTATGCAATGGCATTAAATGCATATCAGCAGTATATTGATACAGTTCTTGCATCCGATGTAAGTGACGAAACAGCAGCAGCAATTATGGAGAATAAGGACGTTCTTACCGGTGTTGACATTTCAGAAGATTCTATCCGAAAATATACCGATGGAATGTATTTTGCATCTATTATCGGATACACCGGACAGATTTCTCAGGATGAATACGATGCGCTGGACAAGGATGAAAAGAAAAAGTACTCTCTGTCTGATATTGTAGGAAAGGCCGGCATTGAACAAAGCATGGACAATGTCCTTCAGGGCACAAAAGGTGAAACAACCGTGTATGTAGATAACCTCGGACGTGTAACTGATACTGTCAGCCGGAAAGATCCTGAAGCCGGAAATGATGTATATCTGACGATTGATAAAAATCTTCAGGAAAGTACTTATAAACTTCTGGAAGAGAAGATTGCCGGAATTGTTTTATCCAAACTACAGAATGTTCTGGAATACGATACATCCAGTGTAGATGACTCTAAGAATCTGATCATCCCGGTCAGCGATGCATATTATAATCTGATTGGAAATGCCGTCATCGATTCCGGACACTTTTCAAGCAGTGATGCAAAAACTGCCGAGCAGCAGGTTTATTCCATTTTCCAAGGGAAAAAGACTGAGACGATTTCCCTGCTTGAATCAGAACTTCAGAACTCACAGGCCAGCGCATATACAGATCTTTCCAATGAAATGAAAGCATATATGGATTACATCTGTGATACCCTGCTGACAAAGGATACAGGCATCCTTATGTCAGATCAGATTGATAAGAATGATGCTACTTATATTGCATGGGCAAAAGATGAAACAATCAATTTATATACTTACCTGAACTAT
>ENA-OURQ01002725-OURQ01002725.1-human-gut-metagenome-genome-assembly--contig:-NODE-2725-length-12653-cov-4.807906_pt1 | contig 12653 bp, 10 predicted proteins | sample MGYA00242105_ERZ508999 | MGnify/ENA primary metagenome ERZ508999 (study PRJEB26280, sample SAMEA2338771) | human gut metagenome | biome: human gut; feature: human-associated habitat; material: faeces...
CGTGTCTGAAAAATCATTTCCGCAATCTGCAAGCCCCACTTTGCGGTATATTTTATTCTTCTACTGATTTCCCTGCAAAGTTCATCCAGTCCAGAATCTTCTGAATATACTCATCAAAGAAAATATCATCATGTCTTCCCGGTCCCTCTTCAAACAGCAGCGGAACGCCCAGCTGATCCGCAAACTCCTTCAGATCGACCGAATCCTGGTGACGTCTGTCCTCTGTACCGCAGCAGGTATACAGTCTCGGAATATCTCTTCCTTCTTCTTTCCGGTTTTTCAACAGTGTAAAAACATCATGAACCTCCGGTGTAATCGCAGGCGGATCACCATATAACGCTTCACAAAGGGTGGATACCGTGTTAACCTTTCCCTGATAACGATATTCCGCATGATAAGATCCCGCAACGCCTCCGATTGCCGCAAATTTTTCCGGACAGGTAAGTCCCCATTTATAGGCACCGTAACCTCCCATCGACATTCCTGCAATAAAACGGTTTTCCCGCTTTGTTGCTGCCGGGAAATTTCTCTCCACAAAATCTGTCAGTTCTTCTGTCAGATAAGAAAAATAATCCAGTCCGTATTTCATGTCCGTATAGGCGCTGTTATATACGCTTGGCATAACCACCATAATCTGATGCTCATCTGCATAACGCTCAATCTTGGAGGTCCTCAGATACGAAAGATGGTCTCCTGTAAATCCATGCAGCAGATACAGGGTCTGATATTTTTTGTTTTTTCCGAAAGTCTCTCCCTTTTTTCCCTGCTCCACATCTTCCATCCGCTCCTTTTCCGGAAGCAGAATCGAAACATCTACCTGCATCCGCAGGATACAGGAATGAAAATTACAATGTACATATGCTGCCATCTGTTTCTCCTTTCTGTCAGCCTTTTACAGCGCCGACAACCACACCTTTGATAAAATATTTCTGAAGCATCGGATAAATAATAATGATTGGTAAAATTCCGACAAATGCCAGTGCCATTCGGATGGAGTTGCCCGGAAGCGAAACTGCCTGTCCTTCCGCTGCCAGCTCTGATGCTCCGCTTCGCAGATATTCAATGTTTTTCATGATACGCATCAGCAGATTCTGAATACCAAAATATTTTGGATCCTGTACGTAATATAAAGCATTGGTCCAGCTGTTCCAGTAGGAAAGACCTGTAAACAGTCCAATGGTGGCAACTACCGGCTTCGACAACGGAAATACAATTTTGGTGAAAATTCCAATTTCTGACGCTCCGTCCAGCTGCGCAGCTTCGTATAATGCTTCCGGCAGACTGTTGCTGTAATAGTTTCTTACCAGGAAAATATTGAATGCTGTCATCAGAAGATTCGGAAAAATCAGTGCTGCATACGTATCTTTAATGTGAAAAAATGTTGTCCACATAATATACTGTGGCACCAGTCCTCCATTAAACAGCATGGTAAAATACACAAAAAAGGATAATGCATTTCTATATTTGAATGTTTTTCGTGCCATCGGATATGCGATCGAAGTTGTCAGTAGCACGCTTAATCCGGTTCCGACAACGGTTGTTCCAATCGTAACAAGATACGATCTTACAATTGTTGCTGCCTGTTTTACCATGTAGGTATATGCTTCCAAGCTGAGTTTCTTCGGCAAAATCTGATATCCGTTTGTAATCAGTTCATTTTCATCGGTAAAGGACGCAACCACCAGAAGAATCATCGGAAACAACGCCACAATACTGATTACCACTAAAATAACTGTTGCTATTGCAATAAATCGTTTTTCATCGCTGACTGTCTTTTTCATATCCTGCCTCCTAGAACAATGCGTTTTCCGGATCTTTTTTCCGCACAATAAAGTTTGCAATCATTACCAGTGCAAAACCAACTAATGACTGATATACACCTGCTGCCGAAGACATTCCTACATTACCCTGTTCCATCAAACCGCGATATACATACGTATCTATCGTCTGTGTCGTAGAAAACAGGGTTCCCGCATTCATCGGTACCTGATAGAACAAACCAAAGTCCGAATAGAATACACGGCCGATTGCCATTAATGTCATAATAATAATGGTTGGTCTCAGAAGCGGAAGTGTAATGGCAGTAATCTGTTTCAATTTAGAAGCGCCATCAATCTTTGCTGCTTCATAAATTTCCTTATCAATGCCTGCAATACCTGCCATATAAACGATCGCATTATATCCGGCATTCTTCCAAAGATATACAATAACCAGGATAAACGGCCATGCCGTTTTTGCGGTATACCAGTCTACGCCCTTTTTCCCCAGCGCATTTAAGATTGTATTGTTCACAAAACCGGTTGTACTTCCCAATAACGCATATACCAGATACGCCGTTACAACCCAGGACAGTAAGTGCGGAAATAACAGCACGGACTGGAAAAACTTTCCGCGTAACAGTTCTCCCAGCTCATGCAGCAGGATTGCAAAAATCACAGAAACTACTGTTCCGATCACAATAAACGCCAGATTATATAACAACGTGTTTCTCGTAATGACCCATGCATCATCTGTCAGAAACAAAAATTTAAAGTTATTCAGTCCACACCATGGGCTTCCCCAGATTCCTTTTGCATAACTGAACTTTTTAAACGCAATAAAGGTTCCCACAATCGGGATATAGTTATTAATAATCAGATATGTAATACCTGGCAGTGCAATGAAAAGCAATGCTAATGTATTTTTACTGGCATATTTCTTCTTACTCTTTGGCATAATTCGAGCTCCCTTTTATAAATAAGGCTGCGGTGATATTCCGCAGCCCTTTCCTTTTTTCAAAGTCTTTTCTACTTACTACTCATCCATGCATCCAGCTGCTCCTGCTTTGCCTGAATCAGGTCATCCATACCAGCTGCTTTCAGTCGTTTTGTCATCTCGGCAAGTGTTGTATCTACATCTGCTGCACCAACCCACAGAGATTTTTTATACTCTTCTACAATGTTCTGGCATGCGGTGTATTCTGCTTCTTTATCACTGTAGTCGTAAAGGAAACCATAATAGTTTGAATGATCTCCATCATAATTCTGCTGTTTATTTGTCTCTTTTTCTTCTCCATACAGACCGCCTGCAACCGGATAGGTCAGCCATTTATTTCCCCAGAAATAGTAGTTCATATTATTGGTATATGCTACACTGTTCAGATCCGTATATCCATCCGGTGCTACTGCACAACCATTTTCATCCAATTTGTAATCCACTCCTTCTTCTCCATAGACCAGAAGGTTGTCTACATATGCATCCGTGTACAGCAGGTTCATAAATTTGCAGGCTGCTGAAGGATCTTTACAACCGGAATTTACCATCCATGCTCCGCCGTTTCCAGACCAGATCATAGAATCACTGATCTGTACGTTTTCAAAAGGATGACCATAGTTGTTTGTATACTGCTGCGCAATCTTTGGATTACCCAGTCCACAGAATGTACCAAAGCAGTTGCCGGACATCAGTAATTCTGCGGTAGTTGCCGTTGTGGTAGCTGCATCACTTGCATAATAACCAGCTTCAAACCAGCTTCTGGTCAGTTCGCACAGTTCTTTGAAATCTGTCGTTTCATACATATCCACTACAGTTGCATTGTCCTGATAAGCCACACCGGAAACTGGTGAGGCAATATTGTCGCCTAATGGATCGATTTTATCAATCTTGCCCAGGTAACTTTCAAATAATGCATTCGCTCTGTTCGGATCAATGATTGTCATATCCGGATAAGCTTCTTTTACCTTTGCAAACACTGCAGTCAGATCTTCCGGTTTGGTAACCTGGCTCATATCAATTCCAAGTTTCTCTGTAATATCTTCACGATAGGTAAATCCACCCGGTACATAGTTAGAACCCATATTCAGAATTCCATATGTTTTTCCCTCTACCGTTGTCGGCGCCAGAAAACCATCGTAAAGAGTTTCTGTTGTCTCTTTCAGATCATTGTCCAGATACTCTGTAATATCCAGCGCTGTTCCATCCTGGATATATTTCAGATGCGACGTATTATAGGCCTGAAACAAATCCAGCTGTTCTCCGGATGCCAGCATCAGATTCACCTGATTCATATAATCAGAATTGGAAAACAGTACCAGCTTGACCTTTGTATTGATCTTATCTACTGTATAATCGTTGATCAGGTTCTGAATTCTTTCCAGTTCTGATGACTCCGGGATATTGTTCTGCGTCATGTACGCAAATACAACCTCTGCCGGTTCTTCGCTGTCGCTGCTTTCCTGTTTGCCGCTCTCCTGCTTTCCGGCTGCATCACCGCTCTGTGCTCCACCACATCCGCTCAGCAGAGATCCTACTGTCAAAGTAGCCATCAAAATCGCCAAAATCTTTTTCTTCATTTGTTTCTCCTTTCTTCTTTCCGGTTCCTTTTGATAGACTTATCATAACGCAAAAAAAACGAAAGTTCTTACACAAAAAAGTACAAAAACTTTCGTTTTTAAGATATCTATTCTCTTTTCCGAAACTCTGCCGGTGAAACTCCCGTATATTTTTTAAATACAGATGAGAAATACGGAAGCGTATCAAATCCGACTTCCAGCGCAATATCAATCACCTTTGTATTGGTGTTTTCCAGCAAATGTTTCGCTTTTTCCACGCGCAGAGAATTAATATAATCATTCAACGACGTTCCGATATCCTTCCGGAACATTTTTCCAATGTATTCCGGTGAAAAATGAAACCTCTCCGAAAGCGTATTTCTGTTAATATCTTCCGTATAATGTTCTCTGATATAATCAATTACCTGATCTGTGATCCTTTTTTCTGTTTTTTCTTTCCGTTCCTCCTGTGTCAGATCAAATACCTTATTCATCAGCCAGGTCATCCACTGCACCATAGAAAATTCCGATTTAACCGCATTCATATCCAGTCGCAGATAGATCGGATCACGAATCACGCTGTTCATATTTTCCTTTTTATCATGGAGATATTTGCTTACAAGCTGTGTCAGTTCCACCTGAAAATTGCGAAATCCTTCTACGGAATGCATCGTTTGCTTTACATGCTGCAGCGTTTTTTGTAAATATTCCATTGTACTTACCCTGAATCCCTTGTTCAGACACTGCAGGATATAATCTTCGTCCAGAATATGTCCGGACGCCTCCTTTTCTCGAAGCAATACCATAAATTCCTTTATTTCCCCTTCGTCATAAATATGCGTTTTGTCATATTCCATTATTTTTTCTTTTTCCAGACCCACTTCATAAAAAGGAACACTCGGGGAAATGTATCCGATCTGCAATGTCTCCGGAAAATATTTTTCAAATATGTTTCTGACCTGCTCTGCTCTCTCTTTCGTCTCCTTTTCCGAAAATTCCGACAGAATTCCAAGATAGGTTCCCTTATTTTCTTCCCAGCAGATCACATTTTCCATTTTGATTTTTTCTGTGAATGCTTCTGCCAGAATGTTTTCCATTGCAAATTTATAAATGGATTCCTGTCCCTTTTCTTTACCCAAGTCCAGTTTTCCACTGGCAAAATGAAGAATCACAACACAATATTTTTCCTGAATCTCTTCCTCTATCCCCTGCTGCTTTATTTCCTCCTCGAGTCCCTGTTTCTGCACACCGGGTTCCAGCAATACTCTTGTCCAGAAATATCGCACCATCTTTCTTATTCCGCTCTCCCAATATTCCCGGATTTCCTCCGTTTTTTGTTTCCAGACTATTTTTTCTGTCACACGAAGCAATGTCTGATTGATTTTATTCATGTCAATCGGCTTCAGCAGATAGTTTGCCGCACCATTCTGTACAGCTCCATAGGCATATTCAAATTTTTCATGGCTGGTCAGAAAGATAACCTCTGTCTGGATTTTCTGTTCTCGTACCCATTTCAGAAAATGAATTCCATTCTCCTTTGGCATTTCAATATCACATAAAATCAGTTCCACTTTATTTTTTTGCAAAATATCTCTGGCCATAGAAGTATTGTAGGCCACATAGATCTGGTCAATAGAAAGTAACTCGCGATCCAGCTGTTCTTCCAATACCTGCGTTGTCACAATTTCATCATCTACAATCAGCAAATTCATCTCTCTTCGTCTTTCTCCTCATCTGTACATTTCAGTGTTTTCGGAATCCATATGGTTATTTTAGTTCCTTCCGGTTCCAGATTCTCAAAATACAGAAGATGATCCTGCTGGTACATCATCTTCAGAACCTCTTTTACATTTTTTATTCCAATTCCACTTCCATCTTCTTTTTCTGTTATTTCCATATCTTTATTCACAAAGTCCAGTATTTCCTGCGAAAATTGACCCTGCGATATATATAGTTCCAGTTTTAAGTAAACTTCCTTCCCCGAAAAGCTCAACAATGCCTGAATCAGAACCGTAGTGAACGAATCAATACTGATCACGTGCTTAAATATATTTTCCAAAAATGTATGCAGGATCATCTGCGGCACCGGATACTGCTGCGTTTCTTCCGGTATATCCATATAGACATAAAAGCAATCCCGGTACATAAGTCGCTGCATTTCCAGATATCCACTGGCATTCTTTATTTCATCCTGCAGCGGAACGGTATGCAGACCGGTTCGAAACATATAGCGGATATTCTGTGAAAATGCCTGAATAAAGGTATGGACATTCTCTTCCTCGTGCTGATAAACCATGCTGTTGATTGTTGATAAAGCATTCAGGAAATAGTGTGGTTTTAATTGCATATGGATATACTTCAGTTGTACATCCTTCATTCGAAGTTCCTGTTCGTACTTTTCTACCCTCATTTCAAGAATCGTCTGTACCATATCATTATATGCCTGTTTTACTTCTTCCATTTCGTAGCTGTTCGTATTATATTCCGCTCTTGCCCTGAAATCCCCACTGTGAATTTTTCTGGAAACCCAGGACAGGTCTGCAATCGGCTGAAAAATTTCTTTTTGCATATACCAGACAATTGTTCCAAAGAAAAGCAAAGACAGTACTAAAAATCCAAAAATAGCGATACCGGATGTAGAATATGCGGCATACTCGGAGGATTTTACGCTGTAATACATCTGATATGCATCTTCCAGAACAGATCCCCGATAGATACTGATGGATGGATCCTGTTTCTGCAGATTCTCTATCGCTTCTCCATATGTCCAATCCTCTCCTGAACCGCACAGAATTTTCCTTTTTTGTCTGTAAGATAGAACGCTGCCTCTTTGATGGACATATCATTATAGTTTAACAAAGAGTCCAGTCTTTTTTCTGATATCAATACAGCGATCGTATTTGCACCATAATTATAATATTTTACCAGATACACCTGCGCCCCCATAACAGTAGAAGTCCAGCCGGATGTAGGAGTTTTATCAAACGTATTACGCTTTTGAAGATACTTTTTGATATCTTTTATTGTATCATATGTTATATTTCCATTTCTCTGAATCAGGATACTGTTGTCTTTACAATTAACAACCGCATAGGCATCCGCTTCCTTTGTGTCTTTACATCTTTCCTTTAGAATCTGAAGCATTTTATACTGCGCTTTCACTTTTTCCAGGTTATTTTCTCCATTTAGCTGTGTCAAAAGCAGTCGATATCCCAGTAAAAGATCCAGGTTATCATCCAAGCGTTCCAATACACCTTCCATCGTATTATGATAAATCTGCAGCGTATTTTCCACCAGGTTTTCCTCATTTTTTTTAGCAATATCAACAATAAACGCTTTGTACAGAAACAGTAAAATAATCTGCAGAAGCAAAAAAGTAGTAAAAAAAACGCCCATGGTCCTTCTGATTTTTCTTTTTTTCATCTTTCCCCTCCTCTTTTCCCGACTCTCCCTGAAGTTTGTTATCGTGACCGATTACATTATATACTAATTTTCGGGCAGAAGAAAGACTGTCCAAAGATTACTTGCAGCTTGCGGAAATGATTTTTCAGACACTTTTTTTCATAAACGATTTTTCTTTTACATACATTATAGTAAAAACGCCCGTCCGTTCGCCCTCGTCCGCTCACAGACGGTTTTTCAAAAAGGAGTGTGCCCGCCCATGAGTTCCAAAACGAAAATTGTTGTACTACATATGAAAGAAGTGGTTTACACCGCTGTTTTTCTTGCTCTCGCGCTGATTCTTCTCGTGGTGTTTCTGATCATGTTCTCCGGGAAGAAGGATTCTGCGAAAAAACCTTCTGTCACCACTGCTGCTTCCGCCGAAAATGCACGCTACATTCCCGGCATCTACACCTCCACGATCTCCCTCGGCGACCAGACCTTCGATGTGCAGGTCAATGTTGAGCAGGACCGCATCACCGCGATTTCACTGAATAACTTAAGTGAAACCACCGCCGCCATGTATCCGCTCATGGAGCCCGCGCTCGATTCCATCGCAAGCCAGATCTATGTGAATCAGACGACGGAAGGCCTCATCTACGGAGAGGACGACCGCTACACCTCCGAACTGCTCGTCTCCGCGATCAATCAGGCGCTCGAACAGGCTCAAAATCCTTCCTCCGCAGAATCCTGATCTTTCCATGCAAAAAGGCCTCGAAGCATTCTTCTGCTCCGAAGCCTTTTTTCTGTCGTGCATCTCAAAATTTGATTGTCTGCACCAATTTGGATTATCTTTGTTTCTTTCCGTATTTCCTGTTTTGTTTTTTACAGCTGGTCGAGTTCCTCTCTCCAGAGCTTCACGCACGCATCACTCGGCATACGCAGGTCGCCGCGCGGGGATACCGCAACGCTTCCGACCTTCGGGCCATCCGGCAGGCAGGAGCGTTTGAACTGCTGCGCGAAAAATCTCCAGTAGAACGTTTTCAGCCATTTTAAGATCGTCGCATCATCGTAGACACCGGCAAATGCAAGTTTTGCCACACGGTAAATCTTGAGCGGTTCGTACGTCACACGCAGCATATAGTATAAGAAGAAATCATGAAGCTCGTACGGTCCGACGAGATCTTCTGTTTTCTGAGAAATGACACCATCTTTCGGCGGCAGCAGTTCCGGGCTGACCGGCGTGTCGAGCACATCCAGAAGGATATCGGAAAGTGCTTTTTCCCCGCAGGTGTCCGCATAATACTGCACCAGATGGCGCACCAGGGTTTTCGGTACGGACGCATTGACGGCATACATCGACATATGGTCGCCATTGTACGTTGCCCAGCCAAGTGCCAGCTCGGAAAGATCACCAGTTCCAATAACCATACCGCCGGACTGGTTGGCAAGATCCATCAGAATCTGCGTTCTCTCACGCGCCTGTCCGTTTTCATACGTCACATCGTGTTTCTCCGGATTCTGTCCGATATCACGGAAATGAAGATTGACAGCCTCCTTGATATCGATCTCTTTTAAGGTTGCGCCAAGGCATCTCGTCAGCTCACATGCATTCTGATACGTACGGTCTGTCGTTCCAAAACACGGCATCGTTACAGACAGGATCTGCTTTCTCGGAATCCCGAGCAGATCAAATGCTCTTGCCGTTACAAGCAATGCCAGCGTCGAGTCAAGTCCACCGGAAATACCGATAACTGCGCTCTGGCAATGGGTATGCGCCAGACGTTTTTTCAGTCCCATAGCCTGAATATTTAAAATTTCGTCGCATCGCTGATCGCGGTTATGCTTATCCGACGGTACGAATGGCCGTGGATCGAAGTAACGGGTCAGCTTTGTCTCTTCTATTGACAAGGAGAATCGAACGACCTGATACCCATCGGTTCTCTGCTCCGGATACGTGGTCATCCTTCTGCGCTCACTTGTGAGACGATCCACATCGAGATCTGCACAAATGATCTGATTCTCAAATCGTTTTGCCTCGGCAAGAATGGTTCCGTTTTCAGCAATCAGATGCTGTCCGCCAAAGACAAGATCTGTCGTCGACTCGCCCTCACCTGCTGTCGCATAAATATAGCCGCAGATCAGACGCGCCGACTGTGCGCTCACAAGGCTTCTCCGGTAACTGTCTTTTCCAACCATTTCATCACTGGCAGAAAGGTTTACGACCACTGTCGCACCTGCAAGCGCATGCGCCACACTCGGCGGATTTGGGGTCCAGAGATCCTCACAGAGCTCTGCCGCAACCTTAAGACGCGGCATTTTTTCACACTGGAAGAGCAGATTCATGCCAAACGGAACCTCTTTTCCAAAAAATTCCGTTGTTGTCACCGCTTCTTTTCCCGGCGTAAAATGACGCAGCTCATAAAATTCATTGTAGTTCGGCAGATACTTTTTCGGCACAATGCCGAGAAGCTCTCCGTGACAGAGCACAGCGGCTACATTGAACAGCTTTCCGCCCTGTTCCCACGGCAGTCCGACAAAAATCAGCGCATCGGTCTCTTTCGTACCATCGGCAATTTCCTTTAATCCTTCTTTCGCCGCATCAATCATCTGACTCTGCCAGAATAAGTCACTACAGGTGTAGCCGGTAAGAGCCAGCTCCGGGAGCACCATCACCTTTGCTCCCTCGCCCTCCATTTTATGAATCGTTTCCAGAATGACTCTCGTATTTTCTCTGACATCCGCTACCACTACCGCACAGGAAGCGGCGGCAACTTTTACGAATCCCTGTTTCATCTCTTTCTTCCTCCACTATCTGGTTCCCTGTTACAGATTTTCTGCAAACAGAAGCTCTCACAGCCTCCGTTTCGCCTGAAACAGTACTGTTATTTGCTCTTACGCAATAATTCTTTCAGATCCTCGGTAGAAAATTCATAGGCGCTGTTGCAGAAATGGCATTTCAGCTCCACCGGTTTTGCTTCCTGAATCATCTCGTTCAGTTCTTTTCTTCCGACCGCTATCAGCGCTTTCGATACACGCTCACGGCTGCAGTTGCAGTAAAACTGGGTCGGCACGGTATCGTTGATCACAAGGTCCATGTCTCCAAGCAGTTTTTCAAGAATCTGCTCCGGAGTCAGGCCCTCGTCAAGGAATGCGGTAACGGAATTGACTTCTGCCAGACGCTGCTCCAGTTTTTCAATGACTTTCTCATCGCAGAACGGCATCAGCTGAATGATAAAGCCGCCGGCCTGACGGACGGTATTGTCTTTGTTCATCAGCACACCGAGTCCGACGCTGGACGGAACCTGCTCACTCGTTGCAAAATAGTAGGTCAGATCCTCTGCGATCTCACTCGTCTGCAGAACGCACTGTCCGACGTACGGCTCTTTCAGTCCCAGGTCTTTGATGACATCCATGAATCCGACGCCGACAGCACCTGCCACGTCAAGTTTTCCTTTTTTGTTGGCCGGAATCACGACGTCCGGGTTTCCGACGTAACCTTTTACATTTCCTTTGGAATCTGCTGTTACGGTAATGCCGTTCAGCGGTCCGCCGGCATGGATGCGCAGGGTCAGAAGGTCTTTATCTCCCTTCATCATAACGCCCATCATTGCACCTGCCGTCAGAAGGCGGCCCAGCGCTGCGGTTGCAACCGGGCTCGTGTTGTGATCCTGGCGTGCTGTCTCTACGGTTTCTCTTGTTGTCGCTGCAAACGCACGAATCTGTCCGTCTGCCGCTGTTGCTCTTACAATATAATCCATGTTTCTCTCCTATTTCTCACTTTTTCCTTTTTCTCTTGCTACGACATAAATACGTTCGCTCTCCGGTCTCGGCGCATCCTTTGTGAATGCATCGTAGGCCGTTACAAACTCCATGCCTGCCTCTTCCAATAAGCGGCAGATCGTCGCAAGATCGTACGCTCTCTGATAATGTACCTCCTCAAATTTACGGTACAGATCGGAATCTTCTCCCTCCGGGATGAAAATGGCGAGCTCATATTCGTTGATCTCTTCCTCCGGGTCATAGTAATTATCCCAGATGAAGCTTGCCTCTTCGCGGTTTTCCGCAATCGTAGTCTCACCCATCTGTTCATATTTATACTTGGTATTCAGATCAAAGATAAACATTCCCTTCGGGTCCAGATAATTGTTGACGAGCGAGAAGACTTCCCGCAGATCGTCTTCCTCCAGAATATAGTTGATGGAATCGCAGATGCTCACAACCGCCTTCACGGTTCCGTAGAGCTCAAATTCCCGCATATCCTGAAGCAGATATAAAATGTTTAAGCCGGACTCGGCGCGTTTTTCACTGGCAATCTCGAGCATATCCTCAGAATTGTCCACGCCGATCATATCGTAGCCCTCTTTGGCGAGCAGCTCGGTCATGTTTCCCGTTCCACAGCCAAGATCGAGCACCAGTCCGTCTTCCACCTGATATTCTTTTAAAAGCTGAATCAGATATTTGCTCCAGGCAGGATAGTCCACGTTGTCCATGAACATGTCATATACCTGGGCAAAACTGGTATAACTTTCATTCATCTTTCTTTTCTCCTTCATCGTTTACAGTAGCTACGCCTTATTGTATCACATCACACAGGGCAACTCAATATACGAAAAGACCTGCAGGATCCCTGCAGGTCTCATTCACTCCCCGAGTTGGGCTCGAACCAACAACCCTTCGGTTAACAGCCGAATGCTCTACCATTGAGCTATCGAGGATTATTTAATTGAAGATATTTGATATACCTTCAAAACCGCATACACTACACATCTATCATTCCATTTCTGTGAACACAACCAATTAGGTCAAGCCCTCGACCGATTAGTAACAGTCAGCTCCATGCCTTACGGCACTTCCACCCCTGCCCTATCTACCTCGTCGTCTTCAAGGGGTCTTACTTCTTTCGAATGGGATATCTCATCTTGAGGGGGGCTTCACGCTTAGATGCCTTCAGCGTTTATC
>ENA-OURQ01002732-OURQ01002732.1-human-gut-metagenome-genome-assembly--contig:-NODE-2732-length-12639-cov-2.383741_pt1 | contig 12639 bp, 12 predicted proteins | sample MGYA00242105_ERZ508999 | MGnify/ENA primary metagenome ERZ508999 (study PRJEB26280, sample SAMEA2338771) | human gut metagenome | biome: human gut; feature: human-associated habitat; material: faeces...
TATTTTGAAATTACAATACAGAACAGAATCAGCTCTCCTGATTCCGCTCCTGACAGAGGTGAAAAAATTGCTTGAACATTTGAAAAAGGAACAGATCAACCCATCTATTATAGAAGAGATTAAAAAATACCGGCAAAAATATGCTGACACTGCTGATACTTCCCAAACTTCCCTTCGCTATCTTTACTATGGAAAAGAGATCTGGGAGGCTGCTGTACACGCTTTACTCTGCGGTGAAAATCTCCTTCTCGCAGGATCAAAAGCAACCGGAAAAAATGTACTGGCTGAAAATCTTGCCCGTGCATTCCGCCGTCCCTGCTATAATCTCTCTTTCCATATTAATATGGATGCCTCTTCCATGATAGGAAATGATACCTTTAGAAACGGAGAAGTCGTCTTTCGCCCCGGTCTGATCTACCAGAGTGCCATTGACGGAGGTTTCTGCATTCTCGATGAGATCAATATGGCACGAAATGAAGCTCTCGCTGTTCTCCACTCTGTACTGGATTTCCGACGCACGATCCACATTCCGGGCTACGATCAGATTCCGGTACATCCGGCAACTCGTTTTATTGCTACTATGAACTATGGTTATGCCGGTACAAGGGAACTGAACGAGGCTCTCGCCTCCCGGTTTGTGATCCTTCAGATGCCTTCCATCACGCAGGACAATCTGACCCGGTTACTGCTGCGGGAATTTCCCGGAATTAAAAAGCAGTTCGCAGAACAATTTTCCGGTCTTTTTTCCGACATTGAGAAAAAATGCGAAAGCGGAGAACTGACTGAAAAAGTCCTTGACCTGCGTGGACTGCTGGATGCTCTGCGGCTTATCCAGAATGGACTCTCCCCCTATCCTGCACTGGATATGGGACTTACCAATAAAACTTTTGATGCGTACGAACAAACTCTGATCCGGGATATCATCACTACAAGGATCTCAAAAAAGACAGAAAGTACCACGATCTTCTCCTAACAGAAGCAGAACCAAAAGCACCGGCAGAAAGCAGAACCTCATCTTTCAGATTGTAAAACCAGCACCAGGAAAAGAGAGCAACCACATGAAGTACAACAAAAACAAAGAATTTTCAGAAATAAAAAAGAACCCTTCTCAGGGAAAAAGAATTTCTGCTGTCAGACGAGCCGAAAATATGGTCTGGACCGCAGCCGGTGTCTATGATTTTGAACCACAGTTTCTCTCCTTCTGGCAGGATGGAACTCCTGATTTTTATACAAATTCCATTATTGGTTACGCCCATAAATGGTATTTTACAACTGCCATGCAGACACTTTTTTCCACGATCAATGATTCGCTTCACCGGGATCTCTACGATGGACTTCTCTGGTTTGTTCTTGAGAACTGCACTTTTGAACGGGAAGTCTCTGCCCGTCCCGCTCTCAATGAAATGCGTTATTCCTATGCAAAAAAATTCCTGGATCAGGAATCAAGCCGTTCCAGACAGCAGTGGATGGCTCAGAACAGTACTGTCTATGCATTGCAGGCCGCAAGATGTCATACTATTCTCGGGCAGGATACGGGGCTTGTCTCCACAAAAGAGAAAAAACTTTTCAACGAACTTACCTTAAGTGGTTCTGCAACCGATCAGGAGATCATCCACAGGGTCACTTCGGTTTTTCAACAATATTTCCATTACAGTGGACAGCCGGACAGACTTACTTTTCTTTATCGTTGTTCCATGCGTCTAAAGAGGAAACTTCTGAATCACTTTCCCTCACGTATTGTCCGAAATGACAGACTTTTCGTTGAATCTGGTTCTTCATCAGCCCCTGGAGGAAAAGGAACCGGCAGAACCGGTCCTGACTTTAACCGGACAGCGGATGCCTCTGAAAAAGATTATGAATATATCCGCCAATGCTTTGGCCGCCCCCTCTACCCGAAAGAAAAAGAATGCCGCCTGAATACTGCTCTCTGTACCTGGCCACATGATCATTCCCATCTTTATTATACGGATGGAATTTCTGAAACCTGTACCCGGACAGATGCTTCGATTCTTCAGGCACGAAAAGATATTGATCATCAGGAGAAAAGGAATCAAATTCATTTCGATGAACATCAATTTATTTACAGGAGTTCCATTTGTAAACTGTCAGAACAGATTCAGAATGCTATTTTAGTCTCTCCTGTACCACTTCCGATCCGTGGACGGAGCGGCCAGCTTGCCACATCCGAGATCTGGCGGGGACTGTTTCTTCATGACGACCGGATCTTTTATACAAAGATGGAGGAAGAACAGCCTTCCTTTTCCGTAGATCTTGTACTGGATGCCTCCGCCTCCTGCATGGATTATCAGGAAACTCTCGCAGCACAGAGTTATGTCATCGCACAAAGTCTCCAAAAGTGCCGGATTCCAGTGCAGGTCACTTCTTTTTCCAGCCTTCGCAGCTATACTGTGATCCATCGCTTTATCCGCTATAATGAAACCGATAAAAACACGAATCTATTCCGATATTTTGCTGCCGGGTGGAATCGTGACGGACTTGCCCTGCGTGCGATCCATCAATTGATGGAGGAAGAGCCTGCTGCCCCAAACCGGATTGCCATCATTTTTACAGATGCAAGTCCCAATGATGACCGGAAGATTCCCGCCAGTCTGGAACATGGATTTGCTCTGAGCCGTGACTACTCCGGCAATGCTGCTGTCAAAGATGTTGCCACAGAAGTCCGGGCATTAAAAAAAGATGGCATCCAGGTCATGGCCATCTTAAATGGAAATTTCGGAGATACGAAAGCTGCCCGTGAAATCTTTGGAAAAGATTTTACCCGCATCGAGCGTCCTGCTCAGCTTGCCAGTGCTGTTGGACGGCTTCTTATCTCCAAAATACAGCAGCTTTCTTAAAAAATCAGGCAGTTTCCACTCGGAACTGCCTGATTTTACTCTCTTCCCCGGTTCAGTCAATCTGCCAGTCGATCGGCTCGATCCCGTTCTTTTCAAGAAATGCATTCGTCTGACTGAATGGTCTGCTTCCAAAGAATCCTCTGTACGCAGACAGCGGACTCGGATGCGGTGCCTCCAGTATGAGATGCTTCTGATTGTTCAGCATCCGCTTCTTCCTCTGTGCCGGTGCTCCCCATAAAATAAAGACGATCGGACGATCCTGGCTGTTCAGTGCCATGATCGCAGCATCTGTAAATTCTTCCCAACCGATCCCTCTGTGAGAATTGGCCTGATGGGCACGCACCGTCAGAACAGTATTCAACATCAGCACTCCCTGCTCTGCCCACTTTGTAAGACAGCCATGATCCGGGATCGTACATCCAAGATCATCATGAAGCTCCTTATAAATATTCACCAGTGACGGTGGCACCTCCACATCCGGTTTTACAGAAAAGCAGAGTCCGTGCGCCTGTCCGTCATTATGATACGGATCCTGTCCAAGGATCACGACTTTGACATCTTTTAATGGTGTCAGATGAAAGGCATTAAAGATATCATCCGGATTCGGAAAAATCTGTCTGCTCCGGTATTCTTCCAACACTTTCTTATATAAATCTTTGTAATATGGTTTCTTAAATTCTACTTCCAATGGCTGCTGCCAGTCATTTGTAATTGGTGGCATGTACTTTCTCCCCCTTTGTTTAACGGCGTACAGATACCCCTTTGTCTGCCAGATAATCTTTCACCTGACTGATCTCCAGTTCTTTATAATGGAATAAAGATGCTGCCAGTGCCGCATCTGCTTTTCCTTCCGTCAGAGCCTCATAAAAATGTTCTTTTGTACCTGCTCCACCGGATGCGATCACCGGAATGGATACATTTTCTGCGATCAGACGGGTCAGCTCAAGATCATATCCGGCTTTCGTTCCATCACAGTCCATACTGGTCAGAAGGATTTCCCCTGCTCCCATTTTATCTACTTTCATCGCCCATTCCACGGCATCGATACCCACATCGACTCTGCCGCCGTTTTTATATATGTTCCAGCCGCTGCCATCTTCTCTTCTGCGGGCATCAATGGCAACTACGACACACTGACTGCCGAATTTATCTGCCGCATCTGAAATCAGATGCGGTGTATTAATGGCGGAAGAATTGATGGAAATCTTGTCTGCACCTTCCCGCAGTAATGCGCGGAAATCATCTACGGTACGGATACCACCGCCCACGGTAAACGGAATAAATACATTTTCCGCTACCTTCCGTACCATGTCTACCACAGTATTTCTGGCATCGGAAGAAGCAGTGATATCGAGAAATACCACTTCATCCGCACCGGCTTTATCATAAGCTGCCGCAATCTCCACCGGATCACCGGCATCTCGCAGATTTACAAAATTGACCCCTTTGACCACGCGGCCGTTATTGACATCCAGACATGGAATAATTCGTTTGGTAAACATTACGCGCGTCCTCCTTCCACTCCGGCAAAATTTTTCAAGATCTGCAATCCTACCGTACTGCTTTTTTCCGGATGGAACTGGCAGGCAAACAGGTTGCCCTTTTCCACGGAAGCATGGATGCAGGTACTGTAATCCGTCGTTGCGGTCACAATACCCGGCTCCTCGGCATGCAGATAGTAAGAATGTACAAAATATACATATGGATGTTCTTCCAGCCCTGCAAATAATCTTCCGTTATTATGAAAATCCAGGGAATTCCAGCCGATATGCGGAATTTTCAGTCCTTCTTTGTCTGGAATCCGGCTGATTTTTCCTTTCAACAGACCAAGACCTTCCACATCCGGGCTTTCTTCACTACACTCAAACAACAATTGCAGTCCAAGACAAATTCCAAGGAATGGTGTCTGCTTCTCATTCAGTTCCCGTATCACTTTGTCAAGTTCCAGACGCTTCAGATTCGCCATGGCATCACCAAATGCACCCACGCCCGGTAAAATAACTTTATCTGCATTCAGAATTGTCTGAAACTCGCGGGTAATAACGCTTTCCTCTCCGATGTGCGCCAACGCTTTTTCCACGCTCTTCAAGTTACCTGCGTCATAGTCAATAATTGCAATCATCTTTTTTACTCTCCTCTTTTATTTTGTGGCAAGTTCCATCCAGAACTCCACGCCATCTTCATGGTTGATGACACCACATCGCTGGTGAAAAGAATCCATAATGGCTTTTACGATGGACAAACCGATACCGCTTCCACCGTACTCCCGGGTTCTCGCCTTATCCACTTTGTAGAATTTTACCCAGATTTTCTCAATATCTTCCTCCGGGATTGGCTGTCCGGTATTAAATACACTGACACGCAATTTATCTTCTGAACGTGTGTAGAACACACGAATCAGCTTTTCTCCATCTGCATGGTTGATGGCATTACTCATATAGTTCGTAATCACTTCTTCCACTTTGAATTCGTCACCCCACACCCAGGCTTCCTCTGAATTTTCCAGTTCCAGACGGATACCCTTCTGCTCCATGAGGATTTTTGTGGAATTTGCCACACCACGGATCAGTTCTGTCATATCAAACCGCTCCATGATAACCTGATCATTGCCAAACTCCAGCTGATTCAAAGTCAGCAGTTTTTTCACCATACGGTTCATTTTATCCGCTTCGTCAATGATAACTTCACAATAAAATTCACGGCTTTCTGCATCATCATTAATACACTCCTGCAATCCTTCCGCATAACCCTGGATCAATGCCAGCGGTGTCTTCAGCTCATGGGACACGTTAGACAGAAATTCTTTTCGCATCTCATCAATCTGTATCTTTTTCTCAATATCATCCTGCAGTTCCACATTTGCTGTCTTCAGTTCTGAAATCGTCCGTTCCAGATTCTCAGACAGACGGTTGATATGGTTTCCCAGTTCCTCCACTTCATAACTGTTGGACTGATCACTTTCATATTTTGCATTGAAATCCAAATCCACCATCCGCTTGGAAATATCCGTCAGCTGCTGCAATGGTTTCGTAATATGTCTTGTCGTGAAAAATGCCACCAGGATACTTGCCACAATGGCAGCTGCCCCTGCAAACAGAAGAAATCTGTTCGAAATTGCCGCACTTTCCCGGATGCTTTCCACCGCAGTACGCATCAGTACCATATCTCCGTTTTCCAGTACACCTACCAGAACAAGATACTCCGAATCCAGACGGGTATCTGTCTTTTTCAATAACTGATACTGCTTGTTGGAATACAGCACTTCCATTTTATCCCCGTGCAAAAGAACATCCCAGAACTCTGTCCGCAATGCATCCAGATCATTCACGGAAGAACGCAGTACCTTTCCGTCCTGCTGCAGGATCAGTGCCATAATATTTCCATTGGAGCACAGATTATCAAAGGTAACGGCAAACTCGTCCGATTCCAGTTCGTTCTGTGCACTGGCATTGGAAATTGTCTGATAGTTTTCCATCAAAACTTCTTTTTTATTGTGCATGTAATAACGCGGCAGCAATGTCGTATTCAGTACCCAGCAAAGCAGGATTGCACCTGCTACTAACAGACTGACAATGGATGTAATTTGCCGCGTCAGTGAATGTTTTTTCATACTACTTCTTATCCTTTAATTTTTCAGACCATCTGGTCCCAGACCATATGGGGCTGCTTTTTTAAACTTCAAATTTATATCCCATGCCCCATGACATATCAGCTTGTCTGATATGGGCGTGCATGCGCATAGCTTGACCATCTGGTCCCAGACCATATGGGGCTGTTTTTTTAAACTTCAAATTTATAACCCATACCCCATATGGTCTTTATATATTCTCCTTTATCACCCAGCTTGCTGCGCAGCTTTTTCACATGGGTATCAATCGTTCTTGCATCGCCAAAATAATCATAATTCCATACATGGTTCAGAATCTTTTCACGGGAAAGAGCAATACCGACATTTTCCATAAAATAAGTAAGCAGTTCAAACTCTTTGAAACTCATTTCAATATTTTTTCCGTCTATGGTAACGGTATGTGCATTTTTATCCAGGCAGATACCGCCGACATTCAGGCTGCCTTCCATATTCAGCTGATTGGTCCGGCGTAAAATAGCCTCCACCCGGGCCACCAGGATTTTCGGTGAAAACGGTTTTGAAATATACTCATCCACACCCAGTTCAAATCCCATCAGTTCATCGCTCTCATCACTTTTTGCAGTCAGCATAATGATCGGTACTTTGGAAGATTCCCTGATTTCACGGCACACTTCCCATCCATTCATTTTCGGCATCATCACATCCAGAATAATCAGTGCAATGTCTTTGTCATCATAAAATAAATCCAGTGCTGCCTCACCGTCTCCGGCTTCCACAACATCAAAATCATGCTTTACCAGAAAATCACGCACCAGTTTGCGCATTCTGCTCTCATCATCAACTACAAGAATTTTTAATCTATCCATCCCGACTTCCTCCGGTTTTCTACCATATGATTTACATCTGATCTTCCGTTTTTAAAACAGAAGATTCTTTTTATCATTCAAAGTATATCTGATAAATGTGTCTATTTTATGGAAAACACAAGTTAAACCACAGTTACTATTTTTTCTCGTGCAAGTACGCATTGCCTGCACAAAATGCTTGTTCTCTGACAGAAAATCACCGAGATTTTCGATCAAACAAAAAACGACACCTGAAAGCACGATTGCTTTCGGTGTCATTTTATGGAGATGAGGGGAATCGAACCCCTGTCCGAAATTCCAGCCACCGTACTTCTACGAGCGTAGTCACTGTATTAACATTCCCTCCGCCGAACACCCAGTAACCGGTTTTCGGTTTCAGTAGCTTCATATTACGCCCTTATACGCAAAGCTTTGTATAAGTCGTTTCCTGCATGGTCGATGCCTGGATCCGAAAGTGCAGGTGCTCCCGGTCAGACAAGCTGCAACTTAGGCAGCCAGTGCTAATTTATTATTATCAGCGTTTATATTTAGATTTGAAATTTAACGCATTTCATACGGCTCGCTTCTCCGGCTTTTAAAACCCCGTCGAAACCAGTACATCCCCGAATTTCTTCGGCGGATCATGCCAGTTATCAGATCTTTATCATTCTGATCTTTGTTATTATATGAGATTTCTTTCGGTTCGTCAAGAGAAAAGCATCCCTTTAAACCAACAGTTTACCTTTACTGAACTGGAATAAACGTTTCATTTGTGTCCTGTTTCTGAGCAAAAATTTAAAAGTGACATTTACCAAACCGGCATTAATACAGATTTTTCACTTTGAATTCCCGTTCAACTTCACGCCGCTGATCTTTTTTTGCAATGTCCTGACGTTTGTCGTACAGTTTTTTACCACGGGCAAGACCGATTTCTACTTTGATCAGATCACCTTTGATATAAACTTTCAGTGGTACCAGCGTGTAGCCTTTTTCTGCAATTTTTCCTGCCAGTTTGTTAATCTCATATTTATGAAGCAGCAGTTTCTTCGGACGTAACGGATCACGATTGAAAATATTTCCTTTCTCATAGGGACTGATGTGCAATCCATAAGCTATTACTTCCCCGTTTTCAATTCGGATGAAGGATTCCTTGACACTGCATTTTCCCATGCGCACAGATTTTACTTCGGTTCCATGCAGTGCTACACCTGCCTCGTATGTCTCATCAATAAAATAATCGTGATAGGCCTTTTTATTATTTGCAACTAATTTGTATCTGTCTTTTCCCATAAGTTTTCCACCTTTACTAAACCTTCAGCCGGAAGCCAAGTTTTTAAGATTCCACCAATTCAAAATCTATTCTGCGCACCAGTTTGTCCGTACCGATCACACGGATTTTTACAGTCTGTCCAAGCTTATAGCTCTTACCGCTGTTCTCACCTACCATCTCATAGGTACTTTCTACATAATTGTAGTAGTCTCCACGCAGAGTGGTCACATGCACCATGCCCTCCACCGTATTCGGCAGTTCCACATACAGCCCATAATTTGTAATGCCGGAAATGACACCTTCGTACTCGTTTCCGATGCGGCTCTCCATATATTCCACTTTCTTCATCTTGATCGTCTCACGCTCTGCCTCATCCGCACGACGCTCCAGCTGACTGGTCTGCTGTGCTACCTCCGGAAGAATTTTCCAGTAATGTTCGATCCGCTTCTCATTCATTCTTCCCCGCAGGTTGTCCTTGATGATCCGATGGATCTGCAGATCCGGATAACGACGGATCGGTGATGTGAAATGGCAATAGTACTGGGCCGCCAGTCCGAAATGCCCCACACACTCCACGCTGTATTTTGCCTGCTTCATGGAACGCAGTGTCAACCGCGAGATCAACCCCTCCACCGGAGTATCCTCAATCTTTGTCAGCAGTTTCTGCAGTTCCTTCGGATGCACCTCATCAGAACCGATATGGATATTGTATCCGAAATTATTGATAAACGTACTGAGTTTTTTGATTTTTTCTGTATCAGGAACTTCATGGGTACGGTATACAAAAGGCAGTTCCTGCCAGAAATAATCCTGCGCCACGGTTTCATTAGCCGCCAGCATAAAATCTTCGATGATCTTCGTGGCTGGATTGCGGTCATACGGTTTGATTTCCACCGGATGTCCCTGTGTATCCAGGATCACCTTGGTCTCCGGAAAATCAAAATCAATGGAACCACGTTTCCGGCGTTTTGCACGAAGCAGATCTGCCACTGCCTTCATATCGAAAAACATCTGTACAAACTCTTTATACTCTTCGGTTTTCTCCGGATCCTTCAACGTAATGATCTTATTTACATCTGTATAACTCATACGCCGATCCACATTAATGACTGACTCCGCGATGCGATGATCTACAATGTTTCCTTTCCCGTCGATTTTCATAATACAACTCAATGTCAGACGGTCTTCTCCCTGATTCAGCGAACAAATTCCGTTAGACAACGTATGTGGCAGCATCGGAATCACACGATCTACCAGGTACACACTGGTACCACGCTTTAATGCTTCCACATCCAGCGCACTATGTTCCTGCACATAATTCGTCACATCTGCGATATGCACACCAAGCTGCCAGAAATCCCCTTCTCTGGTCAATGTCACCGCATCATCCAGATCTTTGGCATCCTCACCGTCGATGGTAACGGTCTGCCAGTTCCGCAGATCCATACGCCCTGCCATATCCGCAGATGTCACATCCTTTGCCACTCGTTCTGCCTGATTCAGCACTTTCTCCGGGAATTCCATCGGTAATCCGTAAGCTCTCACCAGAGAAAGGATATCGGTTCCCGGATCATTCTCATGCCCCAGGATTTCGATAACTTTTCCTTCCGGTTTTTTGCCACTTCCACCATAAGACGTCAGTTCCACTACTACTTTATGTCCGGTGACTGCACCCTTGGAACGCTCAGCCGGAACAAAGATATCCATATTGATCCGTGGATTGTCCGGGCGGACAAAACCAAAATTTTTGCTTTTTTCAAAGGTTCCAACGACCGTTTTCAGTCCGTGTTCCACAATTTTTACTACTTTTCCTTCCCGACGTTTTCCACTGGAAGGAACCAGTGCAATCTGCACTACATCATCCTGGATCGCACCATTCGTGCTGCTCTCCGGAATAAAAACATCTTCCGTCTCACCCTCGATGGTGACAAATCCAAAGCCACGGGCATGAGCCGTAAAGACACCGGTAAGATTCGGACTTGTTCCCTTCGTATATTTTCCTTTCGATGAAACTTCGATCTTGCCCTCTGCCACCAGTGCATCCAGCACTTCCTGCAATTCGTGACGCTGAGCTTTCGGCACATTCATCAGGATGGCCATCTCTTTTGCCTTCATTGGTACATAAAACTCATCACAGATCAGTCCGTATACCGTCTGTTTTCTCTCTTCTAATAATTCTCTTCTCATAATTTTCTATCCCCCGAAAAAACGTTTCCATATCTTTTCCTGAATAAGGCAAAAACAAAGTAAAAGGCTGTCGATAACGACAGCCTCTTAGGTATTCTTACTGAAAACGTCCAATTGTCAGTACTGCGGAAATGATAAGGAAAAGTGCCAGAAGAACTCTTGTAACCTTAACAAGCATTCCTTCCATGGAACGTCCTTTATTCTTGCTCCAATAAGTATCGGCGGAACCGGTTAATGCTCCCAGTCCATTGTTCTTACCTTCCTGCATTAATACGATAACTGTCATGATAATACTTAATATAATAAATACGATCTGTATGATTGTTCTTGCGATTTCCACTGTATCCACCTCCCACGGTTAAACTTCTTAAATGTCCTAAGACACCCATAATCATCTGATATGATAGCATATCTGACTCTAAAAAGCAATTATTTTTTCAATTTACCCCATTAAAACTGTACATTTAACCTCAACTATGTTCAGAGCACACGCATCATTCGCAGACAGAACGGTAACTACCACAGGCTCCGAAACCATTTATTCGGAATTACAAAGACACATACGATACCAAGCACAATGGCTGCCACCGCCTTAAAAGTCTCCAATCCGCTGCTCATGGCTGCCGCTGCATCTCCGATCATAATATCGTAGATTGTATTATAAATACCGATACCGGGGACGATAGGAAAGATCCCGGATATCATAAATACGTTCGACGGCACTTTCCGCCAGACAGCAAACAACCGTGCACAGAATACGATTACCACAGTTGCCGCAAAACATGCCAGTGTATTGGAAAAGTAAAGCTTCACCAGCAGATACACTAGCCATCCCAAGGTTCCTGTCAGTCCACAGATGATATACTGTTTCTTCGGCACATGGAATAGTACGGAAAATGCGATAGTTGCCAGAAATGCTGCAGCCAGCTGTCCGATTGCATTAATCAGCATATTGATTTCTCCTCCTTATAGTTTGAGCCCAAGCCCCACACCAATGGCAATGGAACAAAATACCAGAATGGCATCCAGAAGCCGGACACATCCTGACAGATAATCACCATCCACAATGTCACGGATTCCATTGGTAAAAGCCACACCCGGAATCATCGGTATGATCGCACCCGTAATAGCCAGATCCAGATGTTCTGATACCCCGATGCGGTTCAACACCACACAGATAACCGTCACCAGCAGTCCCCCTATGATATCCAGTAACACCTTTGAAATATTGACTTGTTTTTCATCCAGAAAACTGAAAAACAGCTGCAGGATCACACCGCACACAAACGCTGCCAGGCAATCCCAGAGGCTTCCGCCAAAGAGATAACCAAACGCAGCTGCACCCACACCGGAAGAAAACACCAGCTCCCATACCGGTTCATTTTTTGCTTTCTGAATCTCCTGCAAACGTTCAAAGGCAGTATCAATAGACAGGTTTTCCTGTTCGATTCTGCGGGACAGTTCATTAATATCACATAATTTTTTTAAATTTACAGATATCGATGGTACATATTTCAGCCGTGTGTATGTATAATCCTCCTGCTGATGCAAATTCACAAACAGTCCGTTGGTGATGACATACATCTCCACTTCTTCCACCTGATAGTGATCCGCCACGCGCTGAATCGTTTCCTCTACCCTGGAAATCTCAGCACCATAACAAAGCAGTGCTTCCCCCATTCCGATAATCAGTTTCTGTAATTTTCTCAGTTGCTGCATATTCCCCTCTTTTATAAAGAAAAATCAAATGTATTTTCTGTAAAATGTTCCTGTTGATACTCCAGCAGATATCCGGTAAGTTTTCCTCTGCGGCACGCTGTGGTCCAGTCGATCATTTCCTCAATATGTTCTGCAGTGATCATACCGGCGTTTCCAAGTGCCGCAAGATCCATC
>ENA-OURQ01002740-OURQ01002740.1-human-gut-metagenome-genome-assembly--contig:-NODE-2740-length-12597-cov-3.172461_pt1 | contig 12597 bp, 7 predicted proteins | sample MGYA00242105_ERZ508999 | MGnify/ENA primary metagenome ERZ508999 (study PRJEB26280, sample SAMEA2338771) | human gut metagenome | biome: human gut; feature: human-associated habitat; material: faeces...
AAAAATGGTGATAAATAAGTAATAAAATCACATTATGGTCAAAAATGTTAAATCGTATTTGCGGATATGCAAAATAACCAAAAATATTACCCAAAGTTTGGCTATATTGCCTCTACAAATGTGCAATAAAATATTATATAATTGTATGCAAATCAAAAAGAAGAACAAATTCAAAAATTTGCGTTTCATAATTAGTTGGCAGATATATTGGACTGTCCTATGCAGTTCTGTTTAATTGTATTTTGACTGCCAAAACAAAGTAATCGGCAATGAAGGAGAAGAAAAAATTATGAAATTAGGTAAAAAGCTTTGCAGAACCGTAAAGAAAAGCTTTTCCCTTGTGCTTGCACTTACCATCATGCTTTCGGTATGTGCCGTGTCGGGTACGTTGCTTAATGTATTTGCGGCAACATCTTCGGGACAGAAGATTTATATTAACCTGACCAAGAATAAGGAATGGAAAGATTTTTCTTCTGTTACATATCGTTTTGCTGATGATGACGGCACGGTTCTCGATACGGGTACTGTAAGCAAAAATTCTTCAGGAGTTTTTGAAGCCACTGCACCATCCGGTGCAACAAAAATTGAGCTTTCTTCCGGGGTTAATTTTACTCTTCCCAAAACGACTGTTGCAAAAGATTTTCGCCGTATCTATCTTTATAACAGCAATAATACCTATAATGAAGCTTATGCATATTCTTGGGTAAACGAAGATGACTTCAACGCAGAGTGGCCGGGTGTTGCAATGACTAAGACATCTTCAGACAGCGATTACTACTATGTAGATGTTAAGTCATCCCATAAAAATGTAATCTTCAGCAACAAGGGCGAAACACAAACAAGCGACCTCGGTATTAACGACTCATACAGTGCCGATAATGCTCTTTATGATGCTTCAAAAAGTCAGTGGACTAACCCGTTCATCAAGACCATCGACATTTCTGGTGCTACGGGCGACACAGAATTTTATCTTTCTACCGACGGCTCGTTCAAAGAAAGTAAATACCTTTCTGTTCAAGCTCCCGACAAACAGTCGAAAGCAACATATAAAACAGTTTATGTTTCAAACGATGACTGGAAGTCGCTTACAAAGGTTTATGCAACTTTTGACTACAACGATGCCTATGAAGGAACAGTTGAGCTTACAAAAGACACCAAAGACACCAAGGTAAGCGGTTCTGTGGTGTTCAAAGGTAAAATTCCGGCGGGTGCGCTTTTAAGATTCCATCCGAACGAACATAACCTCAACGGTGCATCTTCTGCAACATCATATCCGACAGATTCGGGATATGATGGTTCGGGCTACAGCGATAACACGGCTACATATGTTAAGACAGCCAGAGGCGAAGGCTGGACAAAATTCTCGGAAATAGACAATGTAAACTATGGTGCTGTCGTTGAAAATTCATTCAAAGATAATCCTAACATCGTAGGCGTTGACGCAACATACTTTGACTACTGGTCGGATATGGAGCAGGCGAACGGGTATCTTCAGTGTCAGGGTAATGGCAATATGTATGACTATTGGTATCAGTTTGATAACTTCAACAACTACATAAGCAAGATTGCTTTACCACATAAATCGGACTGGAAGTATCCTCTCTACTTCGGTAATATGTATAAGGGTGGAGAACACTACGAAACATTTAAGACCCACGCAGGAGGACTTACAAACATCAACGATTATAATGATAACTATTACTATGCAGTAAACAACGCCAACGGTATGGCATGGGGCGACGGTAATTATAACCAGTCCTTACAGGGTCTTATGTACAACAGGCTTGACAGTAAGGGCAATCTTCAGGTTGCAAATGGTGTCAAGGCTCCTTACTTTGATGCTGAGGCACTTTCAACCGCTACATATAATGATAAAAGAGTTGCCAATGTTTATAAGTCATCTTTCCCGTTCCGTGCAACTACTGACGGTGATGGTGTTACTACTTATGAATTCACTTCAAAAAATGCAACCGATAACATCTACTTTACATGGGACGGCCTTACACCTAAAAAAATTAACTACGGTGCGGGCGAAACATATGGTGTACACGATGATTTGGGAAAATTCGGCGGTACAGAAAACGGTTATGGTGTTTTCCCATTCAACAATACTCAGAATACATCAACGGGCAAGGGTACTAACTGTAACCTTAACTATGGCTTTGGTGTCAGACTTGATATAGACTTCAGAGTTCCGAAAGGCGGTAAACTTGCAGACGGTGCAGACGGCAAAGATGTAACCTTTAACTTCACCGGAGACGATGACCTTTGGGTTTATATCGGTGAAGATCCAACAGGTGCTAACGCAGAGCTTGCTCTCGACCTCGGCGGTGACCATAAAGAGGCAAGCGGTTCAATTAACTTTAATACAATGAAAGCAACAGCTGACGATGTATTTGCCGACTACTCATCTTCATCATCGTCGACAAAAGCTACAGTTCCGAAGGATGAGTTTTGGGTTAAGACAGGTGATTATGCTAGCTTCTGTTTGAATGTTTGGCAGGATACACGTGTTGGTAAATATAATCAAGATGGATATTTTGTAGACCCTTATGAAACATCAGACGGTTTTTACAAATTCAAAAAGGCAGACCTTGGCAGAAATACAGAAGTTAACTTCTGTAAGTGGAAGAATATAGGTACCGGCGGCACGCTTAAAGCAAACCTTACGCTTTCAGATCTTTACGGTAAAATGTGGAACGGTGACGGCACTGAGTATACCGCAGAAGTTTGGTTACATCCTACAATTCGTAAACCCGTTACAAAGACAATCAACAATGGTGTTCAGCTTGATCCTAACAAGACATACCATATGGTAGTATTCTATATGGAGCGTGGTGAGGCTGAGTCTAACTTCTCAGTAAATTTCACAATGACACCTGCCAACAATGACCTCAAGGTTACAAAGGCACTTGATACAGGCGATGTTGTTTCTGAAATTTCAGATGACCTCAAAGCTAATGAAGCTTTTGATTATACAATCAAAGAGAACGATAACGATACCTCCGGTAAAAGCTACAAGCTTACAAAATCAGACGAAAGCACAAGCAGTGAAACTCTTTTAAACAGCGGTTTCACACTTAAAGATAATTATATAGCTGACTTTGACAACTCATTCAAGACCGGCAATCATATGACGGTTGACGAGTCAACAAACAGCAGTAAGCTTAAATACACAACAAACTGGGAGCTCGTTAACAACAGAGTCGGTTCAACAATCAAAAGCGGTTCAACTACGAACTCGGAATTCAAGCTTGTAGATGACAAGGATGACAGTGCTTATGCACAGCTCCAGCTCAACTATACCAACAAGATAATGACAGCACCTCTTGAAATTTCAAAGGATGTTGTTGGTGAAGACGGTACAACCGATTACGATACAAATCAGCAGTTTACATTTGCGATTGCTCTCGACTTTGACGGCAATGGTTCAACCTATGATTACAAGACCTATCCTCTTGAGTATAAGCTCAAAGAAAAGGGCGCAAGTGATTATTCAAACACAGTTTACCGCACATCTAAGGACGGTTCGTTTACAATCAAAAAGGGCGAAAGCATTAAGCTTCTCAATATTCCTGTAGGTGCAACCTATAAGATTACAGAGAAAAATGTTATAGGTTATGTTCCCTATAAAGTAGGCGATCAGAACTTCAACGGTACATTTGTCGGTACACTTGCCGAAACAGGAAATGCGCTTAACTTTATCAATAAGGTTAATCCTACAAACATTGCCATTTCGGTAAATAAAACTCTTGACGGTCAGGCTTACAGCGGCAGCAAGTTCGGTTATACATTGACAGGTCTTGGATCAATGGATACAACAAAACTTGATACCGACGGCAAGACTTTTATCAAGACAAACAGCGCAGCAACAGTTTCCACGAATTTGAAAACACCTGACAAAAACGGTAAGGTTGAATTCAAAAACCTCAAATTAGTCACTGCGGGTGTTTACAGATTTAAGATTACCGAGGCTCTTGCCGAGGGTGAAAATGCATCCGATTATAAAATGGATACAAACACCTGGCTTGCCGAGATTGAACTTCTTGAAAACGGTGAAGTAACAGCGCCTACGTATATTAAGGTTAGTAGCTCGGCTATTAAAGACAAAACCGATGCTGAGCTTGCAGGTTACTTCAACGATCCTACTTCTGTTAAAGAAAATGAAGCCCTGTTTGCAAATGAAACAACACACGGAAGCGCAACAGTAAACAAGAAGAATCAGACAGGCGGTAATGTAAGTGATACGGAATTTGCGGTGATGAAGGTATCTGATAAGGATATCTTTACTGCAGATGATATCAATACAATCATTAATGATGCCTCAATGAAAACTCATATGGTTTCTAAAACGACAGACAGCAACGGTCAGGCTGTGTTTGACAAACTGACAATCTTCAAGGACGGTCAGGGCGAGTTTACAAAAACAAACGGTAAAGTTGTATGGAACAAAAGTTCCGACAATTATATAACAGGTACTTCAACATCTCAAACATACTGTCTGTTTGAGTACAAACCGTCAGAGGGTTACACCCCGAACTACACACTTTCCTACTTCACACTTCCTGTTGAGGGTAAGTACGATGTTACATATGATTATGTTGACGGCGCAATTACAATGCCTTCGGCAAGCGGTGACGGTATGAACGGCTATGTTGTTCTCGGTTTGTCGGTTGCAGGTCTTGCGGTGACAATGTTCACGGGTTACGCAATCTATTACGGAAAAGTTCGTAAAAAACGCAGAGCAGGACGCAGAAAGTAACCCGATATGATTTAAATTGTTAGAACAGATGATTTTTTAATCATATGTTTCTTTCATAGAAAACCTCTTTGACTGCTACGGACACCGTTGTTAGCCGGTGTCTGCCATGCAGCCACCCCAACCCGTTTAACCATTCGGTTAGAATATAATTACATATATTAAATCAAACACAAAGGAGAAAGAAAAATGAAAACTACAAAGAAAATCTTTGCAGCAGTTCTCGCAGTAATGATGATCGCTCTCATGATTCCATTCTCAGCAAGCGCTGCAACAAGCGATGCTTATAACGCATTTATCAAGGGCAAGAACGGCTTTACAGTAAATGTTTATAAGGTAGCAAAAATTAACACAACAACAGGCGAATATACAGAAATCCAGGGTGACACAGCTGTTGCAACAGCTCTCAAGACTTGGAAAAATGCATCAGGTAACGATTCAAAGGCTCTTCTCGAGGCTTGCGAAAATGCAACATTTGCAGACAGCAAGGGTGACCACACATTCGCTTCTGACGAAGATGTTTACAACTTCGGTACAAATGAAGCAGGTGTTTACTATGTTAAGGTTACAGGCCAGCCTGCTGAAACAAGCGTAAAGAAAAAGGGCGGCGCTCTCTTTGCTCTTCCTGAGGGCACAAAGACAACTCAGGGTTCAGCAGAAGCTCCAATCGAACTCAAGATTAACACAGGTGCAGTTGAAGTTTCTAAGGAAATCGTTGGTGGCGACATCGATACTAAGAAGACAACTGCTTCTGCAGGCGACACAGTAACATTTAAGCTCACAGCTTCAGTTACAGGTTCTAAGGAAGTTCCGCTTACTGAATACACAATCCACGATAACCTTTCAGGTAGCTTTGACACTCCTGCTGTAACAGAAGTTAAGGTTGACAACACTAAACTTTCAACTTCAGATTACACAGTAGATGCTTCATCACAGTCAGATATTAAGATTTCTCTTTCAGAGTCTTATCTTAAAGCTGCTAAGGAAGGCACAAACAACTTCTATGCAAGTTCAGATGTTACTGTAACACTTACAGCAGTTCTTAAGGACACAGCTGTTTCAGGCAACACTACAACAGCCAACAGCAACAGCGACAGACTTACATACACAAACACATACGGTCAGACTGAAAAGTCCGGTGGAACAGTATATGTTTACACATTCGACCTTCCTGTATTCAAGTATGATGGCACAACAGATAACAAGACGGGTCTTGACAATGCAACATTTGAGCTCAAGACAAAAGAGGGCACATTGATTGACACTAAGACAACAGACGGTAGCGGTAATGTTACATTTGCAAAGCTCGCTGCAGGTACATACAAGGTTAAGGAGACAGTAGCTCCTGCAGGTTACAACCTCAACTCTTCTGAGTACACAGTTGTTATTAGCACAACAGGTGTTATCACAGTTACAGTTGACGGTAATTCAAGCACAGTAAATCAGGTAGAAGTTCCTGATTATCCTGTAACAGTTCCTTCAACAGGTGGTATGGGTACAATGATGTTCTATGTTGGCGGTGCAGCACTTATCGCTTGTGCAGGCGTTCTCCTCTTTGTTCTTAAGAGAAAGAAAGCAGCTAAATAATTAATCGAATATCTTTATCTTAAAATCTGTGATATATGTAATTTTCAGGGGATGCGGCAACGCATCCCCGTTCTATTTACAGAAGAGCCGTAGAGGAGGATGAATATTTATGTTTATATAATATGTTTTGATGTGATGAAAATTGTGTATTGTCTGTAGGGGAGAACCATTACATTTTTACAGTCGGGCATAATATGTTTTTTACATTACAAACTGTCTTCCCGACATTAATTTTCCATTTTCAATTTTCAATTTTACATTTAACTAAACCTTTCGCTCGGGCGGAATATGTTTTGGCATTGCACAAACTATCTTCACGAACTGGGACTGCGGCACGCAGTTGCGATAAATAGTAAAATATAGTATAATAACAACGGAACAAAACACGCAGAAAAGGAAAATTTTATGAAACGAAAGCTGTCAATTTTACTAATAGTTTTAATATTCGTTGCAGGAATCGGCATAATGAGCTATCCGCTTGTCAGTTCCGCAATTAATAACTATGTCAGTCGAAGCAGGGTTAAGGAGTACACCAACAGGGTTGCTCAGATGCCGAGTGAGAAAACTCAAAAAATGTTTGAAGAGGCTGCTAAGTACAATAACAGCCTTTCAAATAATATGATAATTACCGACCCGTTCGACGAAAAGGCTTTTCAGAAAATCGGTGCAAATTATGAGAAAACTCTCAATATTGATGATAACGGTCTTATCGGCTATATTGATGTGCCGAAAATCAATGTTTATCTGCCGATTTATCACGGCACAAGCGAAGAGGTTCTTTCCAAAGGTGCAGGACATCTTCAAAATACTTCCCTGCCTGTCGGCGGTACAAGCACACATTCCGTAATTTCTGCCCATTCGGGTTATCCGGGTGAAACATTTTTTGATTACCTCACCGATATGAAAGTCGGCGATGAGTTTTATGTTCATATCCTCGACAGAACGCTGAAATATGAGGTTGATCAAATCGAAGTTGTTCTTCCCTCGGAAATCAATTCCTTGCGGATTGTTGACGGCGAAGACCTTGTAACGCTCCTCACCTGTACCCCATACGGCGTTAATACTCACAGACTTCTCGTGCGTGGCAAGCGTGTCGATTATGACGATACAAAGTATATTGAAACGGGCGAGTCGCTTGCAAAATTTGACAACGGTTACATATTCTTTCTCGGTTACAAAATCCCTTATGCAGTCGCAATCGGCATAATTGTCGGCTTTGTTGCACTTGTTGTGTTTGTGGTTGTATTTCTGCTCAAGCGTAAAAAGAAGAAGTCAAACGGTGCAAAACGGCTGAGAGATGACTCGGCTGACGAAAATCAGAATGATTTGGGCGGTGATTCCGATGATTAAAAAAATACTTACGGGTGTGGCAATAGCAATGCTCGTTGTCGGAATAGGTCTTGTCGCATTCCCCCCTATATCGAATTTTATCGGAACACAGATTTCAAACGGTGAGGCTGACGGCTTTGATACCCGTGTTGAAGAAGCTGAGGACGGCTCTTTTGAACAGGCGGTCAAGGACGGCAAGGTTGACGAAGATGGTTACAAAATTGACAGGGACGGCAAGCGCACCTCCAAACAGCCCGTTGTTTTCAAGGCTGACCTCGACAGACTTTTCAATGACAGCGTTGCCTACAACAAAAAACTTGAAACGAACCAGTATGAAATGCTCCGCAACGATACCTATTCACAGGCTGCCGTCAATCTTGAGGATTACGGCATAACGGACGGCATTTACGGTTATGTTACCGCCGAAACAATAAATATGCGTCTGCCGATTTACCTCGGTGCGAACAGCTCAAATATGAGCTACGGTGCGGCACATATGAGTGCAACATCATTGCCGATCGGCGGTAAGAATACAAACGCAGTCCTTGCAGGTCACACGGGATACATCGGTCGAATATTCTTTGACAATCTCCGCAACCTCAAAATCGGTGACAGGGTTTCAATCACAAATTATTGGGATACACTCAATTACAAGGTCGTTGAAACCAAAGTCAATAAGCCGAGCGAATCAGGCGACTGCTATTTGCAGAAGGACAGAGATTTGCTCACGATGTTTACCTGCATAAGTAACGGCAACGGCGGTTTTGATCGTTACTATGTAATATGTGAGCGTGCGTCATAATTTACAGCAGACTGCAATCACGGTGCAGTCTGTTTTTTGTTTAAAGACCAATTGTTTAAAACAGAAATGACCGAGTATTTTGTCTGTCATTTGTAATAGTTAATATTTGAAAAATACGCATATATTGCCGTAAATGCCGAATTTATTTTAAAATTATTGACATAAGAAAAATAGATTGATAAACTTAGACAAGTATTAACAATTGAGAGGTATAATATGAAGTTGAATCTTCCAAAAATCAAAAGTATTATCATTGGACTGTTATAGATTTGCTCGCTTCATCCGCAGGCAAGCATTACAAATATGAGTTCAATAATACAAGCGGTGAAGATGCAACTGTTTTGCAGAAATATGTTGTCGGTTCGGACAGATAAACAATAAAAACGGAGGATAAACAATGAAAAATATAATTAAAAAAATATCTGCAATCGCAATGTGCGGTGTGCTTACCGTCGGTTCGGTTCTTATGACAGGTGCGGTAAGCGAGTATGAAGATCGCAAGGACTTTGAAGTTACAGGTACAACGCAGAAAATCTCAAACAATCAGCTTTTTGTTACAACAACGGGATATACCGAAAATACGGCAAAGAATTTCGGGGCAATGTTCATATCAACGGATTATCAAAAGTACAGCGTGATGTTTAAGGACTGTATTGATGCACCGAAGTTTGTAAATCTCCCGAAAAATCAGGAATTTACTCGCCATATGATAACAGCGGATAATCGTTATTTTGGTAATACGGGTATGAAATTCAATTATGATTCAACAGGCGGAGAATATGTTAAGATAAGGATTAAACTCTCCGACTATTTTCCTTATCTCTTTAATGATGATGGCACAATGACCGGAAAACTCAGCGATGGCACATACAAGAATTTTGACTTTACATATGAGGATTTCGGTACAGACAGCAACGGCAAACCTTGCTATGCAACCTCGGGCGCATATTTTGTCAGCGGAGGTGCGGTAACATCTTTTGTCCCCGATAAGAACGGCTATGCGGAGTTTTATATTTCAAGACAGCTTGGCGAGGATACGGGCCTTATAGCTTATAAATATTGCAGACTTAAAAACGGCGCAGAGTGTAAAACAACGATTGGTGGCAAATTGAACTGCCTGACTTGCGGTGATGCATATCCAGACGGAAACATTACGGTTGGAGATGCAACATCTGTTCAGAAATATGTTGTAGGTATTGTAAAATTCGGCAAGACTCAGCTTTTTAACAGCGATGTAAACCATGACGGCGAAATCAGTGTTGTTGACGCAACCTTGATTCAGAAGTATATCGTTGGGTTGATTTAAACAAAAATTTCATGTAAAAGCAAACTGACGAAGTAATGGTACAATCTTTTTGTTAAGACAGATTATATATATGTCGCCAATTACACACAACTTCCATAACATCACATAATCATGTTTAAACATAAAATTTAATCAAAACGGTTGTCCGATGAACACCCCCTGCTGATTAAACAAAAACAGTCGGGAAGACAATGCTTTGCATTTCGCAAATTGTCTTCCCGACTTTAATTTTACATTTTTAGTTATAGAGTTCTGCTCGGGCATTTTATTTTCGCCCTTATAAATACTATCTGCACGAATTGGGAACGGCGGCTCGCCGTTAGTGTCTGTATTCGTTTAAGATATCGTCAATTTCGCTTTCGTTCGGATCTTGCTTTCTGTCAATACCGGAAAGGTACTTGTCATAATCAAAATCATCGTCATCTGCTGTTTCGGTTTTCTGCGGTGCAGGCGACGGTCTGCGTGCAGGCCTGCGTTCCTGTCTGTAAGGTGTTTTTCTTTCGGACTTTTTGCTTGATGAAGTCATGTTCTCAAGCTCTTCCTTTTCACGGCGCTTTGCCTCAAGAAGCATTTCCTCTGCTTCTTCCTGTTCTGCCTTTTCTTTCTGACGGCGCTTGTCACCGAAAGCAAGGTCGCCGAGGAAAAGTCCGAAAATTCCGGCAACAAGATAAACTACGAGGAGAATAAGGTTTGTTGAAAGTGTGCTTGAAGAAAATCCGCCGTTGTAGATGAGCATACTCGGAAGATAAATAATCGGCGCAATGAGTGCAAAGAGAAAGTCAAGTCCGTGTTTTGAGCAGTAGTGTGCCGAACAGCCGATTGCTGTAATCGGGAACACAAAGTCATATGCAACGGGTGAAAACTTTTGCATTGCGCCCGGAATAAACACAAGCGGCAACAGCATATAAACAAGCAAAATTATTACCGCATAGGGAACATATTTTTTAACCATATCTGTCATAACGGTTAATCTCCAATCTTTGAAATTTTATTTTAAATCATGCATATCCATTATACATTGATACACTTCAAAAAGCAAGAAATATTATACCAAGTTACAAAGCTGTTACAGAGGATAATGTAAAATGTTTGCAAAGTGGATTTTTAGCGGATAAATCCGTTGACATCGGACATAAAAAAGAATAAAATAAATATGTACGGGCTTTTGCCCGAATTTAAATGCGAATGAGGTGAAAACTTAATGGACGCAGACGGTAATAAAGGCGCTGTACCCGGGCGAAGTTGCAACAGAATGTGCGCTTGTGCGTTCATTTTGTTTTATTGATTTTGCTTTGTATTTTTATTTTAATTTGAATTGATTTAATTTAATACTCAGGGTGACACCGTCTTTACTTCCAATTGAATTAAAAAGGAGGAAAAGATGATGGAACAGGTTAACGTAACCCTTACCGAAACTATCAAATTGTTGCTTGATGACAAAAAGTTCAGCACTTTGCGTGACATTTTGATTACGATGAAACCGTTTGACATTGCGGCGGTTTTTGAAAATCTACAGGATGAAAAAATGCCGATTCTGTTTCGTATTCTGCCAAAGGAGCTTGCGGCGGAAACCTTTGTCGAAATGGATGACGAAACTCAGGAATTCCTTATTCACGGCTTCAGCGACAGCGAACTGAAAGAGGTTGTCGATGAGTTATTTGTCGATGACGCCGTTGACCTTATTGAGGAAATGCCTGCCAATGTTGTAAAGCGTATTTTAAGACAGGCCGACAAGGATATGAGAAAGCAGATTAACGAGCTTTTGAAATATCCCGAGGACAGCGCTGGCTCGATTATGACAACCGAGTTTATTGTGCTTCGTCCCGATATGACGGCTGAAATGGCTATTAAAAGAATCAGAAGAACAGGTGTTGACAAGGAAACAATCTACACCTGCTATGTAACCGATGCCAACAACAAGCTTATCGGTATTACCACCGTAAAAGACCTTTTGCTTGCCGAAGATGACGAGCTTGTAAAGTCGATTATGGAGGAAAATGTTATCTCGGTAACTACTCTTGCCGATCAGGAGCAGGTTGCCCAGATGTTCTCAAACTATAACTTCCTTGCTCTTCCTGTTGTTGATAACGAAAACCGACTTGTCGGTATCGTAACAATTGACGACGCTATTGATGTTATTCAGGAAGAGGCTACCGAGGATATCGAAAAGATGGCAGCCGTATTGCCGTCTGACAAACCGTATATGAAAACAAGTGTTTTCGGTTTGTACAAAAAGAGAGCGCCGTGGCTGCTTATACTCATGCTTTCGGCAACCTTTACAAGTGCGATTATCTCATCATTTGAGGCTGTGCTTGCAAATGTTTTGATTCTCTCATCGTTTATCCCGATGATTACGGGTTCGGGCGGTAACGCAGGTTCTCAGGCGTCGGTTTCCGTAATCCGTGCGTTGTCGCTCGGTGAAATTCATTTCAGGAGCATTTTTCTTGTGCTGTGGAAAGAATTCAGGGTGTCAATTCTTTGCGGTATTACCCTTGCGGCGGCAAACTTTGTAAAACTGCTTTTGTTTGATCTCAACGGTCAGGAAAACGCATTTATGATTGCCCTTGTAATTTCGCTTACGCTTGTCGGCACAATTATTATGGCAAAACTTGTCGGCAGCAGTCTGCCTCTTTTGGCAAGCAAGGTCGGCTTTGACCCTGCCGTTATGGCGAATCCGCTCATTTCAACAGTCTGCGACTCGCTTTCATTGCTTATCTATTTCGGCGTTGCAAAGTTGATTTTGCATCTGTGATTTTTTTAAAATTGAAAGTTGAAAATTGAGGTCGGCGGTGTGCCACCGCAATCTATTCGAGA
>ENA-OURQ01002743-OURQ01002743.1-human-gut-metagenome-genome-assembly--contig:-NODE-2743-length-12592-cov-2.793092_pt1 | contig 12592 bp, 10 predicted proteins | sample MGYA00242105_ERZ508999 | MGnify/ENA primary metagenome ERZ508999 (study PRJEB26280, sample SAMEA2338771) | human gut metagenome | biome: human gut; feature: human-associated habitat; material: faeces...
AGGATTGCTGCGTGCATACCGACTGCTGCCGGCTCAACGAGAGCTGCTTCCATTGTTGTCATACCCTCGGGAATGTGGTATGTCCACTCCTCGGGATGTGTCATATACTGTGTGAGTGCGCCCTTGTAGTTAGGCTGTGTAGCCATAAAGTCAACATCAGGGCAGATGTTGTATCTGCCTGTACGGCAGTATTCGCATTTGTCATCCGGAACACCGGGTTCGATGAGAACCTTGTCGCCTGCTTTGAATCTTGTAACCTTTGAGCCAACCTTTACAACCTCGCCTGCAACCTCATGACCAAGACCGATTTTCTGGTTAGGATCCTTAGGTGGGATGAAAGGACCGAATTCAAAGCCGTGGATATCGGAACCGCACATTCCAACATATTCAACCTTCATAAGAATCTCGTGATCCTTTGGCTCGGGAACGGGACATTCCTGAATTTCAAACTGCTTTGGAGTAACTAAGATAGCTTCTGAATTTTTCATAATAATCTCCTGCACTTTCTTTATAATAATTTATTTAAGCATTTGCACACGATGTGCCTTCTGCGTATATTCAAATTTATTTGCCTGTGATTAAAAAATTGATGGTTTAGCTGTTAAAAATTTAAAGATAAGTTTTGAATGTTTTAAAATTGCTGTATTTCGTTTTCCATTACTAATGATTTTAGTTTGCGGTGCCCGATGCACTCAGGCACCGCATCTAAAATTTTTGGTTGTATGTATTAGAGGGTTTTGCAGAATTACTCTACATCACCGATGTCCTCAACGGATTCGCCTCTGGTTTCAACACCGAGGAAGATAACTGCAACAGCGATGATAGCTGCAACAATTGCGATAAGAATGAATACGCCGCCTGAGCCCATGCTGCTTGCAGCAACATTTGTAACGAGGAACGGGAAGAAGATGTTACTTACACGACCCATTGCGTTACTGAAGCCCGAACCTGAAAGCTTTGCCGATGTAGGCCACATCTCAGGAACATAAACTGCTGATGCGTAGCAAACATACATATAGATGATTGTGTTAAGAAGGAATGTCATAACAATAAGTCCTGTCATTCCGAGTGTCGGAGCAAGAAGACCTGTTGCAACACCAAGACCTGCCATGCCTGCAAGGAGGATAACGCCCATTACACGGCGAGGAATCCTATCCATGATAAGAGATGCGATAAAGATACCAAACGGAGCACCGAAGAGTCCGAACATTGTCATAAACTGTGACTTTGATGTGTCATAGCCAAGACCTGAAAGCATTGACGGCATCCAGTTCATAAGTGTGTACTGGATTGTGTTCATACCGATGAGTACGAGAGAACCAACGATAGTTCTTCTGAGGAGTTTGCCTTTGAAGAGAGCTGTGAATGGGAGCTTCTTAACAGGCTTTGGATTTGTAATTTCAACTGGTGGGAGCGGTTTGCCTGTTGATTTTTCAATTTCTTTCTCAATGCTTGTCATAATTTTATCAGCTTCATCAAGTCTGCCCTGTGATTCGAGCCATCTCGGTGATTCAGGGAATTTAACATAGATGAAGATACAAGCGATGATTGAAAGGATTGAAGGAATCATAAACTGGATTCTCCAGTTCATATTCATGCTTACGCCTGTTGAAACGATAAGAAGAGCAATACCGTTGCAGATTGGGTGAGCCCAGTTGCCGATGAATGATGTACGGCTTGACCATGTACCACGGTTCTTACCGGGAACATACTCTGTGAAGCCTGCGAAAAGAACTACAAGGAGAGCGCCGAGTGCAAGACCCTGGAGGAGTCTGAACACATAAAGAACTGCGATGTTCGGTGAAAGAGCACCGCCGATCATAGCGATGATATGGATAATTTCGTAAAGAAGAATACTCTTTTTACGGCCGATTTTATCGCCGATAGGACCACCGATGAGTGCGCCGAAGAGCTGTCCTGCTGTGTAAGTTGTACCCCACATTGCGAGGAGTGTTGAACCGGGTTCGAGCCAATGAAGTTCGTTCAAAAGAATGTTCTGAACGGAACCGCCGATACCGTTTGACCAGCATACCAAGAGTGCAAAAGCTGTAACCAGCCAGATCTTAACATGCCATTTTGATTGAGGCAAGCGGTCAAGTCTTGCGCCAATGTTGACAGAAGTTTTGTTAGCCATTTTTCTTCTCCTTTTAATTTCCTCTTTGACTTTTTATTTAAATCAGATTTTTCTCTCAGCACCGTCAAGCTCTCGCTCAAGCTCACTTTCCATTATGTCCCAAGCCTTATTGAAATCCGTGTCCTTGTTCCATAATGCCGGAGGTCCCAGAATTACGAGATCTGCACCTGCCTCGTAAAGCGGACGGTAAAGACTGCTGTTCATTGAACCGTCGGCTTCAATTAAAAAGTTAAGACCTCTTTCCTTTCTGATCTTAGCGAGTTGGTTGATTTTTACGAACATTTGCGGATCAACCGGCTGACCTGCGATGCCCGGATCAACAATCATGATTGTAACCTTATCAAGCAACGGGAGGTAATATTCAATAGTAGAAAGCGGAACCGAGGGACTTAATGCAACGCCTGCCTTACAGCCAAGCTCTTTGATCTTGTGAATCGTTACAAATGCGTCACCTTCGATGCAGTCTGTGTGAGGTGTTATGTAAGCAGCTCCTGCCTTTGCAAAGGTTTCAAGATACTGCTGAGGATGTTTTACCATAAGGTGAGCATCCATTGGTTTGAGATTCTCAACATGCTTGTTAAGGTAGTCGAGATAATCAGGACCGATTCCGTAACTCGGAACATAAACACCGTCTTTAATGTCCATGTGGAGGTAATCTGATTTTTCGTTAATCAGCTTAACCTGTTCTTCAACATGGAACAAATCACAGCAACCCACTGACGGGGCAATCATAAGCTTTCTCATTAGAAAATCCTCCCTGATGCATATTTTCTTTAATTAATCTTCGTAATCGTAGTGGAAGATAACCTTGATAGCCTCTTTCTTAGCCATCTTGTCGAAACCTTCCTGCCACTGTGAAAGACCGAGGCGATGAGTAATCATCGGCTGAACCTTAATCTGACCTGACTGGAGAAGTCTGATGCAGTTTCTCCATGATGTTGAGTCATAAGCCATGTGACCGATAATGCTCTTGTTCCAAGCTGTAATGTCGTTGATTGAGAATTCAAGAGGTTTGAAGCCCATACCTACACGAACGATTTCAGCGTTTGGTCTTGTCATTTCGATTGCCTGCTTGAGAGCTATGTTAGCACCTGAACATTCAATTACGAGTCCGAGGTTATCTCTGCCGCAGATTTCTGTACATCTTGCAACTACATCTTCCTTAGAACCGTTTACACAATGTGTAGCGCCAAGCTCTTTTGCAACGCCGAATCTTACTTTTACATCATCGTCAAGACCAACCATTACGATGTTTACGGCACCCATAAGCTTTGCAACCTGTACTGAGAAGAGTCCGAGAGGACCTGTACCGAATACTACAACATCCTGTCCGGGGATAAGATGTGACTGCTGAGCAACTGCCTTGTATGCGTTACAGATAGGATCGAGTACACAAGCTTCTTCGTACTTGATGCCCTCAGGAATTTCCCAGATTGCGTGTTTGTGAATTGCGAGGATTTCGCCCGGTACTTTACAATACTTTGAGAAGCCGCCGCCCCATGTGTTGTTGTCAAGTCCAAGGTTTACTTTATGTTCGCAACAGAGGAAGTCGCCCTGCTCACAAGCCGGACATACGCCGCAAACATGTGCGCTGTTGTCTGAAACAACTCTCTGACCGATATGCCAGTCTTTTACATTTTCACCGACCTTAACGATTTCGCCTGCGAACTCGTGACCACGAACCGACTGCTGCTGATCGGGAGTGATGTTTGTGTCATCGTAACCGTTGTCAACACCCCAGTGTTTCATGTCGGCACCGCAGATAGCGGCTGCCTTGATTTCAAGAATAATGTCGTCCGGACCGCATTCGGGAACGGGGTAGTTTTCCATCATTTTATATCCGCCGAAAGCTGTACCAAATCTTTTTAAAGCATGCATAATATTTTCTCCTTTTCTTTATTAAATAAGATTTAATGTTTCCGATTCGTTTGTTTGATTTCCGTTTTCCGAATCGGTTATTTCCTTTGACACCTATATAATACAACACAAAAATGTGGATTTCAAGCATTATTTTCTGTTTTTCGCAGATTTGTAGCAATGCCTAAAAAACAACACCGTTCTTTGTGCAATTAGCACATATACATATTTTTATTTCACATATCTGTTATTTTTATCAAGATTGAACAGTTTAATAGCAATAATCAGCCCATATTCCGACCTATAACCGCTAAACGGGCGTGCTTCTGTACAAATTTTGCTACATATCGTACGAAACGGATAATTTGGATTTCGGAAGAAATGTTCTTTATTTCACAGATTTTACTTTTAAAGCGGACAATTCTGCGTTTTGACTTTTCCTGACCGTTTCGGATGTTATTTTTGTTCATGGAGCAAACCATAGTTACGGATATTTTGTAGCGGCGAACCGTGTTCGCCAATTGTTTTGGTTGTAAAACCAAAACAATTGGGAAACGATGTTTTGCATTTTGCAAACTGTCTTCCCGACTATAATTTTCCATTTTTAATTTTCAACTTTCAATTTAAAAAGCTTACTCTCTCCCTACTAAGACTATCTGCACAAACATAAAAAGGCTGAAAGAACAACTATGCTCTTTCAGCCTTTGATTATAATTTTATTCTGTTTTATCGGATTGCCGAATTATTTGAGTGCGGCGATTGCGGCCTCGATAAGAGCAATCTGCTCTCTTTCCTTTGCGGCCTGTCCCTTAACCTTTTCAATTACAGCCTCGGGAGCTTTTGCAACAAAGCCCTGATTGTTAAGCTTGCCTTCACTCTGTGCAAGACGCTTTTTAACCTGTTCAAGCTCTTTGTTGAGTCTTGCAAGCTCCTTTTCCCTGTCAACAAGTTCGTCCATAGGAATGTAAATCTTTGCGTCTGCCGTTACAATGTTTACGGCACCCTCAATTTCAAAGCTTTCTGCAACTTCAACCTCACTTGCTGATGCAAGCTTCTGAATGAACTGTGTGCCGTCTCTGAATGTGTCGGCAAACTTTGTTGCAACATAAACCTTTGCTTTTCTTGACGGCGGAACATTCATCTCTGCACGGCGGTTACGGATTGCACGGATTGCATCCATAATTTTTTTCATTTCATCCGACGCCTCGGGATAATCAAGCTCTGCGTTGTATTCGGGGTACTTTGCGAGCATTACTGTTTCGCCCTCGTGAGGAATTGTCTGCCAGATTTCTTCTGTGATGTACGGCATAAACGGATGGAGAAGTCTGAGAATTTGATCAAGCACATAAAGAAGTACCTGTCTTGCATTCTGAGCGTCCTCACCGTCACTTGAAAGTCTTGTCTTAACAAGCTCAATGTACCAGTCGCAGTAGCAGTCCCATATGAATTCATAAATCTTCTGAACAGCAATGCCGAGTTCAAACTTCTCAAGATTTTCGTTTACTTCTTTTGCAACTGTGTTGAGAGTTGAAACAATCCACTTGTCCTCTGTTGTGAGAGTTTTCGGAAGTTCATTCTTAACATCGTGGTCGTCAATGTTCATGTGAACATAACGGGATGCGTTCCAGAGCTTGTTTGCAAAGTTAGCGCAAGCCTCAACACGCTTGTCAGAATAACGCATATCGTTACCGGGTGTGTTGCCTGTTGCAAGGAAGAAACGGAGTGCGTCTGCACCGTATTTGTCAATAACTTCAAGTGGATCAATACCGTTACCGAGAGATTTTGACATCTTGATGCCGTTTTCATCTCTTACAATGCCGTGCATAAATACGGTCTTGAACGGAGCAGAACCCATATTTTCACAAGCCGAGAAAATCATTCTTGCAACCCAGAAGAAGATGATATCATAACCTGTTACAAGAGTGCTTGTGGGATAGAAATACTCAAGTTCGGGAGTTTTGTCGGGCCAGCCGAGTGTTGAGAACGGCCAAAGTGCCGAACTGAACCATGTGTCGAGAGTGTCCTCGTCCTGATGAATGTGTGTACTGCCGCACTTACAACACTTTTCGGGTGCGTCTTTTGCAACCATAACTTCGCCGCAGTCATCGCAGTACCACGCAGGGATTCTGTGTCCCCACCAAAGCTGACGGGAAATACACCAATCCTTAATATTCTCCATCCAATGGAAGTAAACCTTTTCAAATCTTTCGGGGATGAACTTTGTGTCGCCCTTGCGGACAACATCAATTGCAGGCTTTGCAAGCGGAGCCATTTTTACAAACCACTGCTTTGAAACCATAGGCTCAATTGTTGTGTGACAACGGTAGCAAGTGCCGACATCGTGAGTAAGCTCTTCAACCTCTTTGAGAGCGCCGATTTCTTTAAGGTCGGCAACAATAGCCTCTCTTGCCTCCATTGTTGTCATGCCTGCGTATTTTCCGCAGTCGAGAACCTCGGGTTCGTTTTCGGCAAGCTGTCCCTTTGCCTTTAACTCGTTGTATTCTTCAACATCCTTTGCACCAGTAAGGTGACCGTCATATGTAAAGCAACGGACAATCGGAAGATTGCAACGCTGACCGACTTCAAAGTCGTTAGGGTCGTGTGCAGGAGTGATTTTAACAACACCCGTTCCCTTTTCCATATCTGCGTGTTCATCACAAACAATCGGGATTTCCTTGTTAAGGAGCGGAAGGATTACATGACAGCCGTGGAGGTGCTTGTAACGCTCATCGTCCTTGTTGACGGCAACAGCAGTATCACCGAGCATTGTTTCGGGACGGGTTGTTGCGATTTCAAGGTACTCGCCTGTTTCCTTAACCTGATAGAGCAAGTGCCAGAAATGACCGTTCTGCTCCTTGTATTCAACCTCGGCATCCGAAATTGATGTACAGCAATGAGGACACCAGTTTACCATACGGTTGCCACGGTAGATTTTTCCGTCATTATAAAGGCGAACAAAAACTTCTTTAACAGCCTTTGAACAGCCCTCGTCCATTGTGAAGCGCTCACGCTCCCAGTCACAGCTTGAACCGAGCTTTTTAAGCTGACTTGTGATTCTTCCGCCGTACACCTTTTTCCATTCCCATGCACGCTTTAAGAATTCTTCTCTGCCGATATCCTCTTTAGTGATACCCTCTTTACGCATTGCCTCAACGATTTTAGCCTCTGTAGCAATTGACGCATGGTCTGTACCGGGGAGCCAAAGTGCGCTGTAGCCCTGCATTCTTCTCCAACGGATAAGAATGTCCTGAAGTGTTTCGTCAAGTGCGTGTCCCATATGCAGCTGACCTGTGATGTTTGGCGGCGGCATTACGATTGTATAAGGTTTTTTATCTTTGTCAACCTCTGCATGAAAGTAGTTACCTTTCAGCCAGAAGTCGTAAATTCTGTCCTCAAACTCTGACGGGTTGTAGGATTTAGCAAGTTCCTTTGCCATAGTCATTACTCCTCTTGATTTATTGTTCGGATAAACCGAGTTCATATACCTTTTTATTATCTCATTTATGTGTCGATTTGTCAATTATCAGCAAATAAAATGTGGCATATAATTTCAATTTTATAACATTTAAAGTTTGACGAATAAAGCGTAAAATGGTAAAATATACTGCATAAGAGGAACAAACAAATTCAAGGGTGTGTATTATATGAAAGTCAGGGTTATGTGCCTTGTGCTGTGCGTGTTTGTTTTCGCATCAATTTTCTGCGGATGCGGAAGCAACGGAAATACCGAAATAATCGGCAAATGGGTACCGACAACAGCAAAGACAGACGGCGAAACAATTTCATACAGCGAGCTTGGAATTGACGAGGATCAGTTTGGTCTTGATTTCAAGGACAGCAGTAACTGCACGGTTACCCTTGCAGGAATTTCGTGTGATTCAGCCTACACATTCAACGGAACCTCCGTTGACCTGACGGTAAACGGTACGGCATACAAGCTGAGCTATGACAGCGGTGTGCTGACAATGGTGCTTAATTATGACAACAACAGAATTGAGTTTTCATTCACGAAACAAAGATAGTTTTACAAATTGAAAATCGAAAATGGAAAATAAAAAATTTCGGTCGGGCAGTTGCTTTGCAAAACGCATAGCTATGTTGCCCGACCGTTTTTTATATATGAAATTTTCGGTTCGTTTGCAACATTACTTATTTGCCAAAGCATAAACCTTAATCGGCACATTTTTTCTTTTGCAAGTCTCTATAACAAACCGTGTTCCGTGTGACATACCGTCCCAAAATGCAATAACTTCATCGGCATAATCAATTATTTGCAAATTTCTTTTCAAAGGTGCTGACCGCCCGTATCGTTCGTATTCGGGTAAAAATTCTTTTAGTTTTATATTATGTGTCTTAGCGTAATTTCTCGCACTTCTGTCAACTCCAATAGCACCACCGCTTACTATTTCAGTTGTATTCTCAGGTAAATAATCGCCTAAATTATTCACTGTAATACTTCTTGAGCCTACTATCGCAATTTTCATTTTTTCACACTCCTAAAATTATGACACCATTATGACATCATAATAGCACCATTTTCGTTTTGACGCAATAATTACATTAAAATAGTGTCATAATAACATTTAGGAGTACCGATTATGGATGATAATATTTTACGATACACTCTGAGAGTTAACCGCACGCTTTTTCAGAAATTCAGATATGTTGCCGACTATGAAGGTCGTTCCGCAAATCGTGAAATTGAGCAGTATATAAAGCAAAGGGTTAAGTCCTTTGAAGAAGAACACGGCGAAATTGAAGTAAAAAAAGATTAAACATACGCATAGATTAACCCCCTTTCGGAGTATTTCCGAAAGGGGGTTTTTAATCAAACAAAACAATTTTCAACTTTCAATTTTCCATTTTCAATTTACACAAGAAACTTTCCTATCACCGCAACTGCATCGGCATGACACAACAGGTTTGCGTTTTCACGCACTCTCGCCGCTGCGTTGCGGGATTTTTGCCTTTCGCCGTATTCCGACAACACCCGTATCATATGCTTTGGCAATGAAAAATAATCAAACACAAGGTAATAATTTCCCGACATTTCGTATGCGGAGCTTTTTCTGCAACATATGTTACTGCGGTACAAAGTCTCTACCGCATTCAGAAAATCCGACGCATTCGCCATTTTCCAGCACAGGCCGCTGTCGGACTTTTTCAGCCTGTATTTTCGTTTTTTCGGATTTGCCGTAACGAGGATACAACATTCATCGCCGAGCAGAAAAGCCTCTATTTTCACATTTTTACCGTTCGTGTCAAGTCCCGCCCTGCAACAGGCAAGTCGCATAAGTCCGATAATCACCTTTTGATTATCCTCGTTTTCAAAGCTCATTTTTCCAAAATCAAGCTCAAAATTCTCCATATCCGATTCATCAAGCTTAATCAGCAGTTTATTATCGCCGAGTTTGTCAACAGTCAAAATACTCCCTCCCCTAAATTCCGATACACATACATCTGTTTACATATTATGATGAACGAAGCACTTTTGCAAGTAAATATTAATGGAATAAAATTTGGCTGTTTTTTCACACATAATTGTCAGGTCTTGTGTATGCAATACAAAAAGGTTGCCAATATAACAATTTAATGCTACAATGATGCCGTAAGATACAGCCACGGAAAATAAAAAGCAAAAGGAATGATTTTTATGCCAAACTGGCTTAATGACGCTGTTTTCTATGAAATTTATCCGCAGAGTTTTTGTGACACCAACGGTGACGGAATCGGTGACATCGAGGGTATCATCAGCAAGCTTGATTATGTAAAAAGCCTTGGTTGCAACGCAATCTGGCTCAACCCGATTTACGATTCACCTTTTATGGATGCAGGCTATGATGTTCGCAACTACAAGAAGGTTGCAGAGCGTTACGGTACAAACGATGACCTTGTTCGTCTTTTTGACGAGGCTCACAAAAAGGGAATCAAGATTCTTCTTGACCTTGTTCCAGGCCACACATCAGACCAACACGAATGGTTCTTGGAGGCTAAAAAAGCCGCAAAGAGCGAATATTCAAACCGTTACATCTTTACAAAGAGCGTATGGGACGCACCGCCGCAGTACCGTATGATGTGCGGACTTTGCGAGCGTGACGGCAACTATATGGTAAACTACTTCAGCTCACAGCCTGCTCTTAACTACGGTTTCCACGAAATCACGCATCCCGAATGGCAGTTGCCGTGTGATCATCCCGACTGTCTTGCAACGGCAGAGGCTATGAAGGATGTTATGCGTTTTTGGCTTGACAAGGGTGCTGACGGTTTCAGAGTTGACATGGCTGACTCACTTGTTAAGAACGATGACGATAAAATTGCAACGGCAAAAATCTGGCGTGGTGTGCGTGATATGCTCGACACGGAATATCCGAATGCTGCAATGGTTGCAGAGTGGTGCAATCCCGAAAGAGCAATCAACAATGCAGGTTTCCACATGGACTTCTATCTTGACCACTACGGAAACGGCTACAGCAGACTTTTCCGCTACGGTGAATTCGGCGATCAGGCTGTTTTCAATCCTAACGGCAAGGGTGATATCAAAGCATTTGCAGACGAATATCTTCCTAACTACGAAAAGACAAAGGACAACGGCTACATCAGCTTTATGACAAACAACCACGATATGCCGAGAGTTACGGAATATCTTGACAAAGAGGCTATCAAGCTTGTGAATGCATTCATTTTCACAATGCCGGGTGTTCCGTTCCTCTACTACGGTGATGAAATCGGCATGAGATATCAGAAAGGCATCGTAAGCAAGGAGGGCGGTTATTCAAGAACAGGCTCCCGTACTCCTATGCAGTGGAACAGCGGTAAAAACCTCGGTTTCTCAACAAGTGACGAGCCGTATCTTGCAGTTGATAAGAGTGCCGACGCTCCGACTGTTGAGAATCAGAAGGACGATCCCGACAGCATCTACAAGGTTATAACAGACATCATTGCACTTCGTCACAAGTACGATGACCTTAAAGGCAACGGTGAGCTTGAATTTATGTATGAAGAAGGCAAAATTCCGTTTGCATACAAGAGAGGCAACCTCGTTATGTACTTCAACCCCCTCGGTGAAAGTGCAGTAATGAACGCAAAATATACAGGCAAAACAGTATATGCCCTCGGCAACGCTGAATTTGCAAACGGCAAGGTAACAATGTCACCGCAAAGCTTCGCCCTCGTAGAAATTGACGGCTGATTAAATATAATTATATAGTTTAAGCATAAAAACACCCTTTCGGAATTCACCGAAAGGGTGTTTTAAGTTGAATTTTATTATAATTGACTTCCGCATTTAACACAAAAACTGCTGTCGGGTTCATTTTCTTCGCCGCAGTTTGGACAGGTTATTCTCATTTGTGAAACCTGATTTGTTGATTTTAGATTATATCCGCAGGTTTTGCAAAATATATCATTCTGACCTATCGGATTTTTGCAGTTCGGGCAATACAGGCTGACGCTTTCTCCGACATTATTATATGAAACTGGCATATTCGGAAAAACCATAACATTATTTTTTGGCTTTATGCACACCATAACAATGCCTGCAATAACCATTACCACCGCAAGAGCCATAAATATGTAACACGGTATCGAGTTTGTCGCATTTGTTCTTGCCTGATAGTCCTGCATAAATCCCTCTGCCCAATGGGTTCTTGTGGACTGCACATCATAAAGCTGAACAGCCGATACAATAAATGTTATCACTCCTGCCACAATCAAAATCGCACCGATTACCCTAAGAGCCGAATTTCTTTTTGTCTTTTCCATATGTATCACCTGATTCTGCTGCTACTTTGTAAACAGCGTATCCTCTATCATTATGCTGTCTGAAAAATCCGTTTCCAAATGCTTCAATTTCAGAATCGCTGTCACTTGTATAGATTACAGTTCCGTTTAAATCGACTATTTCACTTTTTACAACATCTTCATCTGAGTAATAAGTGATTGTAAACAATCCCTTTTCATCAACGGGATAGACTTTAAATCCCATATCTTGTTCTATTGTTTTAGAATATATAACTTTTCCGTTAATATCTATCAAATTAGTACCTTTTTCGTCATATGTGATACAATATCCATTATAAAAACCACCCATATGCGAACTACCTCCGGCAGCTTTTTCCGTAATCAAATTGCTATCTAAATCATAAATTATACTATCTATACTATCCAACGATTTTATTGTTTTTATGTATGTTTTATCCTGATACAAGCATATTACCCTGCCGTCCTCAAGATTACTTTCTGTCATCTCAACATTAACGTCTGATGTGTTGCCATTTTTATCAATTAATACTACTTTATCGTTTTCATCTACTGCGACTGTATATTTATTGATATTTTTTTCAAAACTTATCAATTCTTGAAAATTGCCCCACTCACGGCTACCGCTTCCTTCTACACCTGTAAACGGCAGTATCTTTTTGTACTTGATATCCGCAACAACTTTGTTATTAAAATCAATAAGTCCAAACCTATCATTTTCTTCGTCATTAGAACCATCCTCTCCTTCTTTCTCTTTTTTTACCATAAACAATTCAGGGGAAATAAGAGAGAGTCCGTCATATTCAATGGGAATTATATCATTAAAATCTAAATCCAACGCAC
>ENA-OURQ01002745-OURQ01002745.1-human-gut-metagenome-genome-assembly--contig:-NODE-2745-length-12585-cov-2.273025_pt1 | contig 12585 bp, 9 predicted proteins | sample MGYA00242105_ERZ508999 | MGnify/ENA primary metagenome ERZ508999 (study PRJEB26280, sample SAMEA2338771) | human gut metagenome | biome: human gut; feature: human-associated habitat; material: faeces...
ACTCATCTACAACAACTGCAAAATGATTCTTCTTTGACTGCATTTCCTTAAACAACACACTTACGCTTCTTGTCTCAGGTATACAGAAAGGTTCAAACATAACCTGGTTCTTAACCTGATAAAGCTTCTTGTTTCTATCTTCCTCTTTAACATATACCTTAAGAAGATCCCTGATATGTAATATACCAATTATATTGTCTATATCCCCATCATACACTGGATATCTTGAAAAGCTCTCCTCCATAACAATGCCAAAAGCTTCACCAACAGTAAGTGCTGCATCAAGTGCAACTATATTCTTTCTATGTGTCATAACATCTTCAGCCTGTTTTTCGGCAAATTCAAAAATATTACCTATCATCTCGGCTTCATTCTCTGCTATGACCCCCTGCTCATGGCTTTCATTCACCATATCCATTATTTCTTCTGTTACATCTTCATCTTTTTTTGATTTCCCAAACTTCCTAAACAGTCCGGAAAACAATCCTTCATTTCCTTCCGCGGGATGACCCTCGTTCATAATCTGTAAAATCCTTTCATCTTATTATTAAATAAATATTAGTACTACAATCGCCACTAGGATATCACATACTTATCACAGCAGTCAATAATCATATGTATTTTAGCCATTAATTTTATCACCAAAACCTGCACGCACATCATCTGTGATTCATTTCAAGGCTTACACTTAACGCTTTATCCACCTGACCTATGATATCATTATCAAGGTGACATACTTTATCCTTTAGTCTTTTTTTATCTATTGTACGAAGCTGTTCTAAAAGTATAACTGAATCCTTCACTATATTATAATGGCATGCATCTATTTCAACATGTGTTGGAAGCTTTGCCTTATTCATCCTGGATGTTATCGCCGCACATATAACTGTCGGACTATGCCTGTTGCCTGTATCATTCTGAATTATAAGAACAGGTCTTATACCTCCCTGTTCAGAACCTACCACAGGTCTTAAATCTGCATAAAATATATCCCCACGTTTAATTACCACTTATATCACACTCCCAAAGCATTTACTTAATTGTTTATACTCAAAGTATTGCCAAGGTTTCTGACGTGTATTCAATTATTTTGCAGGTTTGTTATTTAATAATTTTATGAAAATGCTGTATATTACACTACTTCTTAATCTGTTATTAACTTCCAGTTCTCATGAAAATAATCATGACTCCCAATATATTGTCCATTAAGATAATAATTTCTTGGAATTCTCTTGCCAAGGTCACACACAAATTCATAATTAAATGTTCCTGCTAAAGCAGCAATCTCTTCAACTGTAATCTCTGCATCCTTGTCTTTTCCTACTAATGTTACAACATCACCACGATTTACAGGACCTATATCTGTAACATCTACCATCATCTGGTCCATACATACCCTTCCTGTTATAGGAGCTTTCTTACCATTAATAAGCACATATCCCTTTGATGATAATGACCTTGGATATCCATCGCCATATCCCACTGTTACAGTTGCAAGCACTGTTTCTCTCTTAGTTTCAAATGTTCCGCCGTAACCTATCTTTTCTCCTGCTGGAACTGTCTTTACCATAGCTACATGGCTTTTGAGCTGTAGTGCTGGTTTCAGTGCTACTGCTGACTTATCCACTTCATCTGATGGATACATACCATATAAAGCAATTCCAAGTCGCACCATTCCATGATTAGCCTGTGGCATATCTATAATAGCTGCACTGTTGGATACATGCTTTATCTCAAATGATATACCTTCTTTCTTCAACGCATCATCAAAAGCATCATACTTTGCAATCTGTCTTAATGCAGCGGTCTTATCCTTCTCATCAGCAGTTGCAAGATGTGTAAACAGGCCTCTTGCATTGAGTGCCTTTAAATTCTTTATCTTTTTAACTATCTCAACACCACTTTCATCTGGCTCAAGACCTATTCTTCTCATTCCGGTATCAACCTTGATATGGCAGAAAGCTACCTTTCCAAGCCTTAAGGCAACATCATTAAGTGCCTTGGCTGTCTCATAGTCAAATACTGTTGCATCTATTTCATTCTTAACCAATGCCTCATATTCCTCAGGCTCAACATAGCCTAATATAAGTATTGGCTTATTAATTCCATTTTCTCTTAAATTAACAGCTTCATCCAGCGTAGCAACTGCATATCCATATACTAAATCTCTTACTGCCTTGGATACAGCCACATCTCCGTGTCCATAGCCATCTGCTTTAACAACTGCAAGTGCCTTTGTTGAAGGTTCTGTCTTGCTCATAAGCTCAATACAATTAGCCCTGATTGCATCCAGATCTACATCTGCATATACTCTGTAATACTTACTCATTATTCACCTCTTGCTTTTATAAGCACATTTTTTATATTGTCAATAATATCGCCCGCAACCATAGAATACTTACCATTACTTAAGGCAGCTTCATCTCCTGCACAGCCGTGTATATATACGCCAAGTGCTGAAGCTTCAAAAGTAGTAAGTCCCTGTGCCATAAGTCCTGTTATTATGCCTGAAAGCACATCTCCCGAACCTCCTGTTGCCATTCCATCATTGCCTGACATATTAATATACACTCTTTCTCCATCAGAAACAATAGTTCTTGCATCTTTTAATACACATACGCAATTATGTTCTCTTGAATATGTTCTTGCTGTATCTATAGGATTATTCTTTATCACCGCAATATCAAGTCCTGTAAGACGTGACATTTCTCCTATGTGTGGTGTAACGACAACATTCTTATCTGACATATCATCTTTATATGAAGCATTACCACTATTGCCGCCAGCTTCATAGTCTACATCATCATTACTGCCATCAAGTTCAATTTTATATTGGGCGATTATATTAAGGGCATCTGCATCATACAGCTTTTTAATATTCTTCTTTGCTGACACACTTCTTACAAGCTTTACTGCACTTTCTTCCATAGACAGCCCCGGACCTATACACACAACATCTGCCCAGCAGATACATTTATCCACTAATGTCTCTGTATTCTTAACAAAATCGCCACATTCCTCATCAGTATCATATGTATCAACAATACATTCCATATTGCCCGTTATAACTGCTGTACGGTTGCTTATATGCGTAAGGGTTCTTACAAGCCCTGCACCTATACGTGCCGCCGCTCTTGAACTTAATACTGCTGCACCTCCATAAAGCCTTGAACCAGCTATTACAAGTGCCTTTCCAAATGTTCCTTTATTGCCATCAGGCTTTCTTAGCGGAAGCATATCAGATATATCACTATAATCATATGTGAAAATATCCCTTGTCATATCCGGATATTGTGCAAAACCTATATCTTTTCTTATAATCTTCCCACAATATGAAGCTGCTGGATATAATATATGTCCGATTTTTTCAAATCCGAAGATAACTGTTATATCAGCATTAACCGCAGATCCCATAACCACACCTGTCGATGCACTTATACCTGATGGTATGTCAACAGCCACAACAAGCCTGTTTCCATTATTGTCGCTATTCTGTGTATACTGCGAACGCACTGATGTACTGCATTTATTAATTGTATCTACTACTATTCTGGCCTCTCCTGCCAGTTCTCTTGATAAGCCATTGCCAAATAAGGCATCTACAATAACCCCATATTTAGAAAAATCCGGGCTATTAATACATTCTATGCCCAGATTCTTTATTATGTTCAATTGTATATCGAATTCTTTGGTAGAAGCGTGTGAGTTAATTATATACACATCCACATTGTAGCCCTTAAGATAAAGCTGTCTTGCCACCGCAAGTCCATCTGCCCCATTATTGCCACGTCCACATACGCATATAATGTCTGTATGTATATTTCCTTTAACCTTGCTTTCAATAGCTTCTGTCACTGAGAGTGCGGCTCTTTCCATAAGCACAACTGATGGTATACCAAGAGTATTAATTGAATAAGAATCCACATTCTTCATAGAAGCCGCATCTAATACATATCTCATTCCTGCTTATCTCCTACATTGCCTTCATTAATTCTGTCAACTGCACTACAATTCTCAGGTCCGATAATATCGTGTATAAGAGAATACATATTATTATTAACAGTTTCTTTATCCTGTTTTATAAGAATATTCTTCTTAAGCTTGACTCTTGTAGCATTAATCCACTTATCAAGTACCTCTATATCCTCTGTATTGGCATTCATTCTGTCATAGCAGGCTTTAAGTGTCTCTGTAAGAAGCTTCTCGTTAGCCCTTGCCAATTCTCTTGGTACTTCTAAGAGTTCATCTTCAAGCGAAGCTATCTTGTCATTAGACTCCTGTATAAGTCTTTGGTTCTGGCTCATACGCTTCTGCTTCTGCCTGCTTGAATCATCTTCTTCCATATTCTCAACAACATCATTGATAAGCTGCTTTTTAAGCTTCTTGATATCTTTAATGTCATTATTAATTCTTCCCTGCTTCTTAAGCAGTTCATTAACCTGTTTCTCCCAATACGCAATCTCATCTGTCTTATTCTTCTCGTTAATAAGGTGATACCATCGCTCATCAAGCGTAAGAATCGGAATATTCTTAAATACATCACTATTCTTTAACAATTCATAAGTTATCTTAGACACCATCAATTCCCCCTTTGGATTTAATATCTTTATGAGTGCTTATTGGCAATTGTGTAAGAAAGTCTCATAAGGCTTTCTGATAAATGTACATTCTCAACTATTACGTCATCTGGCAGATTAAGATCTGTATGTGCGAAATTCCATATAGCCTTAATTCCTGCATCTGCAACCTGCTTTCCGATTTCCTTAGCCGCCTGCTTTGGTATTGTCAGTGCAACTATCTCTATATCGTTCTTATGTATAAAATCGGCAAGTTGATCCATCATCATTATATCTATTCCGTGAATGCTTTCACCTTTAAGCTCTGGATTGTTATCAAATACGCCGCATATAACAAAACCACGCTTCTCAAAGTCTGTATAATTAACAATAGCACGTCCAAGGTTACCAGCACCTATTATTATCATATTATGCTTCCTGTCTATTCCAAGTATCTTGCCTATCTCATCATAAAGATACTTCACATTATATCCATATCCCTGCTGTCCAAAACCTCCGAAATTATTGAGGTCCTGTCTTATCTGTGATGCTGTAACTTTCATTCTCACACTTAAATCTTTAGATGAAATCCTCTGAACACCACTTTCTATAAGTTCGCCCAGATATCTGTAATATCTTGGCAATCTTCTTATAACAGCCGATGAAATCTTCTTTTTCTCTTCCATAACATTCTCCATTCCTGTGCAATACTGCTACGAAAAGGAGATGGGAAACCTGTAATTACCAGCTTCCCATCAGCCTTCAAAATTAATGTTAATTATATAACTATTTTGCTAAAAAGTAAAGAAATGTACTCTATCCAAGCACTCTCTTAGCAATATCCACAGACTCCTTTGCATCCTTTGAATAGAAATCCGCATGTATTTCCTTAGCATATTCAGGAGTAAGCACTGCTCCTCCTACCATAACCTTACAATCAAGATTGTTCTTATGTATAAGTTCTATTGTCTTTTTCATTGAAACAAGTGTTGTTGTCATAAGTGCTGACAGACCACAAAGCTTCGCACCATTTTCTTTAATCGCATCTACAACAACCTGATATTCAACATCCTTTCCAAGATCAATAACCTCATAACCATAATTCTCAAGAAGTACCTTTACGATATTCTTTCCAATATCGTGGACATCTCCCTTAACCGTCGCAATAACAATCTTTCCCTTGCTTACAGGTGCATTATTGCTCATAATCATATGTTTTCTTATAACCTCAAACGCTCCCTGTGCAACGCCAGCCGCCATTATAAGCTGTGGCAGGAATAATGTTCCCTTCTCGAACTCCTCACCTATCTTATCAAGTGCAGGAATCAAGGCATTATTAACAATGTCCATAGAATCCATACCTGCAAGAAGTTCTTCTGTTATTGCTGCACCTTCATTTTTTAGACCTTTCTCTACTGCATAGAATAAGTCATCACAGGTATAACTGCCCTTCTTATCCTTAAGATTAACACTTCCACCTGCCTGTGCTGTCTGACCACCCTGTACTGCATTTGCCGCTGTATTCATTGGATTAATCTTGCTTATATTAGGCATTGAAGCATAAGCCTTAATATAATCAACAGAATTCTTATCTATATTGGCAAGAAGCTTATATGCCCTTACTGCCCCCATCATCTCATATATGTTAGGGTTAATAATCGCAAGATCAAGACCATTCTGCATAGCCATTGTTAAGAAAATGTGATTGACAAGCACTCTGTTAGGAAGTCCGAAAGATATATTCGATACACCAAGCACCGTCCTTAAGCCAAGAGTATGCTTAACCTCATAAAGTGCATTAAGCGTTTCCATTACCCCCTCCTGTTCGGCTGAGGCTGTAAGTGTAAGACAGTCTATATATATATCCTCTTTAGGAATTCCTATAGCTATTGCCCTGTCCATAATCTTTCTTGCTATGGCAACTCTGTCTTCTGCTTTCTTAGGAATACCATCTTTATCAAGAGCAAGGCCAATTACTGCCGCACCATATTTTTTAACTATTGGCAGAATGTTATTAAGAGAGTCTTCTTCTCCATTAACTGAATTGACAATCGGCTTACCATTATATACTCTTAATGCAGCATCAAGAACCTCAGGTATAGTTGAGTCAAGCTGGAGAGGCACATCCACAACTGACTGAAGTGCTTTCACAGTATCAACCATCATCTGTCTTTCATCAATTCCCGGAAGTCCTACATTGACATCAAGAATATCAGCACCCGCACCTGTCTGTTCTAATGCCTGTCCAAGTATATAATCCATATCATTATCTAAGAGTGCCTGCTTAAATACCTTTTTACCTGTTGGGTTAATTCTCTCTCCTACAACTCTTGGCTGGTCAACTATAACTGTGCTTGTAGCTGAGCATACAGCCGATGGTATTTTCACTGGCTCTTTTGCTAAATTGCCTTCTTTATGTAACATATCTGATAAGCACTTTATGAATTCAGGAGTTGTTCCACAACAACCACCGAATATTTTAATGCCATACTTTCTTAAATCCTTCATAAATTCAGCAAACTGCTCTGCTGTCACATTATATTCATTAGTAACAGGGTCGGGAAGTCCTGCATTAGGCTTTACTATAACCGGAAGATTAGTCCAGCCTGTAAGTTCCTTAATAACCGGCTCAAGTTCCTTAGGTCCAAGTGAACAGTTGACACCTAAGGCATCAACTCCAAGTCCTGATATTGTAAGTGCAAATGAAGATATCTGACATCCTGTAAATGTACGCATATTTTCTTCAAATGTCATAGTCGTCATTATTGGAAGCTGGCTATTCTCCTTTGCTGCAAGCACTGCCGCTTTCACATCTAACAGATCTGTCATTGTCTCAAATACAACAAGATCTGCACCTGCCGCTTCACCAGCCTTGACTATCTCAGCATACATCTCATAAGCTTCCTCAAAGCTTAATGTACCTGTTGGCTCTAGAAGCTGTCCTATAGGTCCTACATCAAGTGCTACAAGTGCTCGTGGATTCACATTGGCACACGCCTTCTTTGCATTTTTAATTCCCGCTGTTACAAGTTCATCAACTGAATGCCCACATTCTTCAAGCTTATATCTGTTGCCACCAAATGTATTGGCATATATTATGTCTGCACCTGCCTTTAGATACTGCTCGTGTATGGAAATGAGAAGTTCCGGTTCTGTAATATTAAGCATCTCTGGTGTTTCACCCATCTTCATTCCTGCCGCCTGAAGCATAGTACCCATTCCACCATCAAGAATCACATAATCCTTTTGTAAAAGTTCTTTTAATTTATTCATTACAATGTCCTCCTGCTTCCCTGAATCTGCATGTACCTTTAAGGTTACACGACATACAGCCTTTTTTCTTTGAACTGACCTCTCCGGTTGTAAGCCCAATAACTGCTGTTACAGACTTGGTTGGTGTCATCATATCAGTCTTTCCTATATTAAGCCCTATAAGCTTAGGTGCATTTAGTATTTTTAAGAATTCGCCCTGCTGTGACAAAGGCAGATCACCATATCCTATTCCAAACCTGAATGTCTGGTTATACTCTGGAAGTTCCTCTTTAATAACAGCCTCAACCTTATCGCATACCTGTTCAATTGCTGCACTTGCCATACTGTCTGATATTACAGCCTTGGCAAGGTCTGAGGCCTGCATCACCCTTAACATCCTGTCTATTCCATCAGAGATTGTCACTGCTATAAGTGCCGCTTTATTACAGCCTTTAAGATGTTCTTTAATTGAGTTTCCTTTTAATGTAACAGAAGTCCCTTCAAGCCTTACGCCCTCATCGACCTGTGTCACATCCACTACCCTGTATACATATCTTGGAACTGCCGCTTTTAAGACCTCTGCCTCACATTCATCTATAAGGCTGTTTATTGTCTCATCTGCCCCTATTCCCTTGTATCCTAAGTACCTTAATACTTCTGCCCTGTTTATACTGCTTAATGTCACCTGTTTTTTCATTTATTTATTCTTTCTTGCTTTGTCCTTATGCTTGCCTTTTCCTCTGCCCTTGCCTCTTGACTGGTTAGCCTTCTCAACATTAACACGGCGTCCCTTAATCTGCACGTTATCATTCATTGCCTTAAGAATTTTCTCTGCGTGTATAGCTGGTACATCAACAAATGTATAGTTGTCCATCATATCTATCGCGCCTACAAGCTTGCCAGGCATACCAGATTCACCTGCAATAGCTCCAAGAATATTAGCTGGCTTTATTTTATCCTTTTTTCCAATATTAATAAAGAGTCTTACCATTCTTGAATCATCTTTATCTGTATCAAAATGGAATTCTTCTACTTCATCTTCTCTGTCAAGGGTATCACCTATAAGCATTTTTAAAAGTGCTGCTGCCATATCCATAGATGTATATTCTTCCTGATTAACGTGTTCTTCAACAAGATTAACCATATCTGTAAGGCCGCCCTCTTCAATAGTCTGCTTAATCTTATCAAACATATTATCAAGCTTTGTATTCTTAACATCATCAAGTGATGGAACTGGCTTGGCAAGTATCTTAGTCTTACAGTATCTTTCTATATCCTTAAGCTTATATACTTCCTTACCACTTATGAAAGACAGTGCCATGCCTGACCTTCCAGCACGTCCTGTACGTCCTATCCTGTGTACATAATATTCTTCATCCTGTGGTATGTCATAGTTAAATACCATATCAACATCATCAACATCAATACCTCTTGCTGCAACATCAGTAGCTATAAGAATATCTACATTTCCACTTCTGAAATCATCCATAACTCTGTCTCTTTGCTGCTGCTTCATATCTCCATGTATTCCATCTGCAAAATATCCTCTGCCCTTAAGTTCAGATATGAGCTCATCAACCTGTCTTTTCGTATTACAGAATACTACGGAAAGTCTTGGGTTATATATATCTATAAGCCTGCATAATACCTCTGTTTTATTCTTAGGTCTAACTTCATAGTAGAACTGCTCTATATTAGATACAGTAAGTTCTTTTCTTACTACCTTTATAACCCTGGCATCCTTCTGGAAATTTCTTGCTATATCCATGATAGCCTTTGGCATAGTTGCTGAAAACATAACCGTCTGTCTGTCCTGCGGAGTTTCAGTAAGAATAGTTTCCATATCTTCCCTGAATCCCATATCAAGCATCTCATCAGCCTCATCAAGAATAACCATATTGATATTATCAAACTTAACTGTTTTTCTTCTCATATGATCCATAACTCTTCCCGGTGTTCCAACAACAATGGACACCTTTCCGCGAAGAGAACGAATCTGTTTTTCAATATCCTGTCCTCCGTACACCGGAAGCACTTTTACACCCGGCAGATATTTTGCGTAGCGGCGCAGCTCATCTGCTGCCTGGATGGCCAGTTCTCTGGTCGGGCAAAGCACGATTGCCTGCACGCGCTCATCTTCCGGGTCGATCATCTGAACAAGCGGAATACCAAATGCCGCTGTTTTTCCAGTTCCGGTCTGTGCCTGTCCAATGATGTCACGTCCTTCAAGCAGTGCCGGAATAGCAGACTGCTGAATTGGTGTCATCTCCTCATATCCGATCTCTGTTACGGCGCGGATAATCCTCTCATCAATTTCAGAATTCTCGTATCGAATTGCTTCCATTCTAATAACCTTTTTTGCTGCCTCTTGACAGCTAATCCTCTCTAATTAAAATATCTTACTTTGCGTTAAATACATATTTATCCAGACGATCCATTGCTTCCTTTACTAACGCATGCGGAACTGCAAGATTCATACGGATCGTATTTGGATTCATAAACGGTCTTCCGTCCTGCCATACAACGCCAACTGCAATTCCGGCACGGATCAGATCATCCATAGTCATCTCTGGATGCGCTTTAAGCCAGCCGCTGCAGTCCAAATATAGCATGTAGGTTCCCTGTGCCTTTGCTACAGAAACACCTTCAAAATGTGTTGTGATATATGTATATGCATAATCAACGTTTTGTGTCAGAACTTCGCGAAGTTCATCAACCCACTCAGCACCTTCCTTTGTATAAGCACCCATCAGTGCACTGATAGAAAGAACATTTGCACTATTGTAATGACTGCACTTTTCTGCTTCCATCAAACGGTCACGCAGATAGCTATTGTATACAATGTGGTAGGATCCTACAAGACCTGCCAGATTAAATGTCTTTGACGGCGCGTAGAAAGCAAAGGTATGTTCATGAGCATACTCATTCACGCTTTGTGTCGGGATATGCTTATGACCCTCTAAGGTCAGATCAGACCAGATCTCATCTGAAATGACAAGACACTTATTCTTTTCATAAACTTCCATTGCCTTCTCAATCTCTTCACGCTCCCATACACGGCCACACGGGTTGTGAGGAGTGCAAAAGATTGCCAGATGAATATGATTTTCCTTAAGCTTCTTATCCATATCCTCATAATCCATGCGCCATACACCCTGCTCGTCCTTCTTTAATGGACTGTAAACGATCTTTCGTCCCATGTTAGTGATGGTTCCGATAAATCCAATGTATGCTGGTGAATGAAGAAGAATTGCCTCACCTGGTGCTGTAAATGCCTGCAATACAGAAGACACACCGCCAAGCACACCATTTTCATAGTCAATAGCTTCCTTTGGAATATCTGTTACACCATTTCTAGTTTTCTGCCACTCTATAATAGATTCACTATAAGCATCCTTGATATCAAAATAGCCGAAAACCGGATGTGCCAGACGATTCTGTATTGCCTCAATAACGCTCGGTGCTGTTGCATAATTCATATCTGCAACCCACATCGGAATCTTAGAAAAACCTTCTTTAATTTCGGCGTTGTCAAAAGGAATCTTGCTGACTGCAATTGCTCCTGTTCCTTCGCGGTTTAAAATTGTTGTAAAATCATACTTCATGCTCATCTTTTTGTCTCTCCATTCTTTCTCTTTTTTCCTCAAATAATCCCAATTTGCACATTCCCTGCTTTTTTACTCAAAAGCCCCTCATGTTTTCTGCCTACAACTTACTCAAATCTTGGGCGCATCGTTTCTTTCATTACGCGAAGCACGTTGCCTGATGCAATCTTGTCAATCTGGCGCGGTGTGATTCCTGCTTTTTCAAGCGCTTCAAATAAAAGTGCAAGCTGTCCTGGCTCTCCGACCTCGAGATTTCCCCCGATACCATCGAAATCGGTGCCAATGCCAACGCAGTCCTCTCCGCCAATTTCGATAAAGTGTTTTACATGACGCACCATATCGCTTATGCGGCTTGTATTGTTTCCCTGCGTATCATCCAGAAATGCCGGTGCAAAATTGATTCCTGAAACGCCGCCTTTTTGGGCAAGCAGACGGATCATATCATCAGTCAAATTTCTTGGATGCGCTGCAAGTGTGCGGCAGTCTGAATGAGTTGCAACAAATGGCTTTTTTGAAATCTTTGCGACATCATAAAAGCCTCCGTCTGACAGATGAGATACATCTACCAAAATGCCAAGCTCATTCATGGCTTCTATGGCTTCCTTACCAAATGCGCTAAGACCCTTAGACATAATCTTTGGATCACGCGAGTTTGGCGCACCAAAACAGTTTTCAAAGTTCCATGTAAGCGCAATTGCGCGTACACCAGTCTTTGCCAACTGTTCAAGACGGTCAAAGCTGCCGTTTACCATACGGCCATCCTCAACTGTAAGCACACCAGAGATCAGGCCCTGCTCCTTATTTTTCATCACGTCGTCAAAACAATATGCCTGACGAATAACATCCTTGTGACCCGCAAAGGAATCCTTCATCAGACTGACAGCCTTTGAAAACAATTCCTCATCCGGCGGCATCTCTGGACGACCCGCCTGTAATCGTTTTTCACGCTCCTGTGGTGTGAGCATTTCTGGACGTGGTGGAAAAAATACAGCAAAGAACTGGCACAGCACATTTGCCTCTGCCATTCTTTTGATGTCCAGCATGGCATCTGGCATGTCATATATGTCATTTACGCCTTTTCCCAAGCCATGAAGCAATGTGTCACAATGCATATCCGCATATTGGTAATGTAAGCTCATATTAAACCTGCCTTTCTTTTATGTTGCCCGGTA
>ENA-OURQ01002746-OURQ01002746.1-human-gut-metagenome-genome-assembly--contig:-NODE-2746-length-12581-cov-6.665735_pt1 | contig 12581 bp, 11 predicted proteins | sample MGYA00242105_ERZ508999 | MGnify/ENA primary metagenome ERZ508999 (study PRJEB26280, sample SAMEA2338771) | human gut metagenome | biome: human gut; feature: human-associated habitat; material: faeces...
TTCCTAAGAGAATATACAGCACACCGGTAAGAATTGCTTCCCATTTCAATTCTTTCAGCATTTTCATATGTAACCCTTCCTTTCCTGTAAAACAATGTTAAACTCAGGGAAAACGAAAAAGGGGCTCTCTGCAAACCTGCGGAAAACCCCCTTTATGTTCAATTTACTTTCTGCCGCAGCACTTCTTGTACTTCTTGCCACTTCCGCAGGGACAGGGATCATTGGGATAAACCTTCTGCTCCTTCACAATGGTAGTGGAAGACTTCTGCTCTTTGTAGAGTTCCTTACGGGTCTCTTCGTCAAAGATATCGTTCCACTCTTCCAGATTGTACAGCCAGTCGGCTTCTGCTGCTACCATGTTCTTGTACAGAAGAGCCTTATCGAAGCCTAAGTTTACCTGAGTATCCTCTTCCAGATCATCAATGGGGTTCTGCTCTACCAGGCTGTCGTTGATGCCATCCAGGAATCCGGTCATGGTCATCAGAGATACTTTGAACTTGTCAGCCAGTTCCTTCACGGTACCCTTTACTACTTCATCGGGATTCTTCAGAAGCTGTGCGTAGATTTCCTTCTCCTCCTGGAAATAAGCTGCCCAGAGTTGCTGCAGCTTCTCTTTGCCGGTTGCCTCATTATATGCTACTGATCTCCACTGTTCCATTAAATTCATAATTGTAATACCATCCTTACATAATAATTAAATATTTAATAATACGATTTCTCCGCCCTTCGGGCTCTCGAAATCGTCACATCCATTCGCATTTCGGACTGGCGTCCTCCATGCTCATGTCTGTTTATCCGCTCAATAGGTGAACTGCCTTGCCTGCAAGCAGTCAGGCAGTTCACCTATTGGCAGAATTATTAATCATAGTATATAACAACTCGTCCTCAAAAACAACAAAAAAATATCAATCGGGGATGTATAAACCCACAAATCCGGGACAGACTACTACTATCATCGGATCCCCTCCTTTGATCTTACGAAAGATACGATAATACTTAATCCTCCCCTTTTGAAAAGAGGCACCCGTGGGTGCCTCTTTTTTTGCTATCAGTTCCTACAGGGGAACTTTTCCTTCTTTGATCAGTTCAATAAAAGCATCTGCCACCTCCGGATCAAACTGGGTTCCTTTATTTTTCTCCAGTTCCCCCATAGCGTATTCCACACTCAGGGGCTCCTTATATGCTCTCTTGGAGATCATGGCATCAAAGCTGTCGCACACCGCCAGGATCCTGCCAAGAAACGGAATCTCTTCTCCCTTGATTCCTCTGGGATAACCCTTGCCGTCATATCTCTCGTGATGGGAAACGACTGCGGGGATCACATAGTTCATATTCGGCAGATAGTGGATCATTTCGATGGATTTCTCCACATGGCTCTTCATGATCTCATATTCTTCATTCGTAAGCTTTCCAGCCTTTTTCAGGATGCTCTCCGGGATACCGATCTTACCGATATCATGCAAAAGGCCTGCCACCTTTACGGTCTGGATATCGTTTCTGGACAAGCCCAGCTTCTGGGCCAGCAATACCGCATACTGGGATACATTGGTGGAGTGCTGGAAAGTAAAGGAATCCTTCGCATCAATAGCCGCCACCAGTGCATACACCGTAGGCGCCACCTGCTCGTAACCGGTCTCCTTATCCTGGCTCTCCTCATTGATACTGCCTTCATATACCTGGATCCGGTCCTTACCATTACGCTTCGCATAAAAGGCCGCCCGCTTGGACTGCTGGAACAATTCCAGCGCATCCGCTGCCAGACCGGGATACCATGCCACACCAACGCTGAATGTAATGGGCTGCATGACCTGTGGTTTATTTGTAGCATTCTCCTGTACTGCCCGGGTCAGCTTCTCCGCCAGCTCCACCAGTGCGTCCTTTCCGGTCTCCGGCACCGAGACCAGAAACTCATTGGATCCTACCCGGAATACCTCTCCGTTCTCCACATTATCCAAAAATCTCTTCGCGCACCATTGCAGAATCCGGTCGCCGGTCTGTTCTCCGTACAGGTCATTGTATAACTTAAAATTATCCATGTCCATGTATAAAAAGCCCCGTTCTTCTCCCAAGGCACCATCGCGGCGCAGATACACTCCACAATAGCTGCGGTTATACAGGCCGGTCAGTTCGTCATGAATGGATACCTGATATACCTTTTCATAAGCATCAATGTTTTTCAGACTGCCGGAAGCAATATTTGCCATCTGCCGGATGCAGTCCGCCTCGCGGTAATTGAGCTTACTCTCCCGCAGACGCTCCATATATACAAATCCACAGACCATATTATCATATTTTAACAGGGCGATCTCCGGTGTCTCTTTTGTCTCTTCCTGCTCTACGATGCCACAGACTCTCTCCACCTCATCTTCGCCCAGCGGGATATGTCCGCTCTGTACCACCTCACGGTAACCGTCATCATTTATATTTTTCTCAAAGATTCTGGATTTCCAGCCCGGAATTGCATCATCCAGAATGTCATGCATATTGGCAAACAATTCCTTACGGTTTAAAATGGATGCCGCTCTGTCCTGGAATTTCCGCAGTCCCTCCAGCATATGCTTCTGCTTCTGGTTCAGGATATCCTCCAGACGCTTTCTGGCAAAAGCTACCACCAGCACCGTCCAGGCACATTGCAGAACGATATAGATCAGCAGTTTCTGCGTTACTGCCCGCTCCAGACTTCCCAGCACATTTTCCAGATTATGAGACAGGATGACCAACGGCAGGGATGCCACCACAACTGCCAGAAAATATACTGCACCTACCGTTACACGATAGGAAAAATCAAACAGATACTGCTTGTACATGATATAGACCATGCACACCGCCATACCAACGCAGCCCAGCATATCATACGGAAAGACGCTTCCCGGAATCAGGCAGAGCAGATTTCCCATCAAAACAAACAGGGTTCCCAGTAACAGCGGCTGTAGTTTTTTACGCAGCTGTAGGTCTCCACCGATCTTGCAATGAGCCAGATAAGTGGCATAGACCAATACCGAGACCTCCAATACCGTCAACACCCAGATTCCGGATGTTGCATGATACATATAGACATAAGTTCCATCGGCACGGGTCGTCACTTCCGGTGCCGGCAGGATCGCGCCACTCCAGGCATTGCCCAGAACCAGAGCTGTCGTCAGGACTCCATAGATATAGATCAGCGCGTCATGCTCCGTAATTTCCAGAAAACCAAATAGAAATGCATACATAAACACTGGAATCACCAGCAGACCAAACAGTGCAAAATTATGCCAGAAACGAATTCCCGGAAATACCTGTAGCCGCATGAGAATCACCCCACCGGTCCACACCAGGCAGGAAGTCAGCACTGCCCTCAGACTACGGACTGTCCGGCTCTTCATGGTATTGAAAAAGCAGAATAACAGAAAAAGGGAGCACAAAAAGGCTCCCACCGGAACACCGATGTAGAGATTTCTATCTAATGTCATATCCAGAAAGCTCTCCATACTTGTATTACTCCCTCACACTTTTGTTTTTATTTTCGAACCGATATCCCTTTTTCGACCCGAATCCTCTTATGTATGTAAAATTATACCACATTTTTCCTTTAAAGACAATGGTACGTCCAAAATCCTCTGATTCTCTGATCCGCGAAAAGGTAGACGTAAATTACGGCACTCTTCCTTGTATTCTCCGTCCACGATAACATCCAGAAGCGGTAAAAGTTTCGTGATCACCGGATCTCCCGCTTCCATCCAGGCCAGAAGATCCTTATCAAAATCATAGCCGGTATAGCACCAGATCGTCTTCCGGGGATAAATTTCCCTTACTTTCTTTACCAGAGAAAGCACCGTTGCACGGTTCTGCGGTTCCATAGGTTCGCCGCCCAGTAAGCTTAAGCCCCGGATATAGTCCGGGGCCAGTGCCTGTAAGATCTCCTGTTCTGTTTCCAGCGTGTAAGCCTGTCCGTACTGAAAATCCCAGGCCACACTGTTAAAGCATCCCTTGCAATGATGGGTACAACCGCTGACAAACAGCGATACTCTCACGCCGGGACCGTTTGCCACATCCGTTTTCTTGATCGTCGCATAATTCATAGGACATTTCCTTCCCTTTTACTATCTGCATATTACAGATGAAGAACTCTTGCCTTGATCTCCTTGGTCTTGCCGGCATTCCAGAAGTTCTCTCCCAGATAACCGCAGGTTCTTCTGGTGACATTCATTTTCGCATGATCTTTGTTGTGACACTGAGGGCACTCCCATTCCATATTATCATTGATCATGATCTCACCGTCATAGCCACAGACGTGGCAATAATCGGATTTGGTGTTGAACTCACCGTACTGGATATTATCGTAAATAAAACGGATGACTTCCTCGATGGCTTCCACATTATTGGTCAGGTTCGGTACTTCCACGTAAGAGATAGCTCCGCCCAACGACTTATTCTGGAACTCACTCTCGATCTTGAACTTGGTGAAAGCGTCGATCTTCTCCCGAACATCCACATGATAGGAATTTGTGTAATATCCCTTATCGGTGACATTGGAAATATCACCGTATTTTTCCCGGTCGATCCTTGCGAAACGATAACACAGTGTCTCAGCAGGAGTTCCGTAGAGGCTGAATGCAATACCGGTCTCCTCTTTCCATTTTGCGCAGCGTTCCTTCATATAATCCATGACACGCAGGGCGAATTCCTTGCCGGGTTCCACGGTCTGGCTGCATCCTTTCATCAGATACGTAGTCTCATACAGTCCGATATATCCCAGAGACATGGTGGAATAACCATTGTGCAAGTATTTGTCGATGGTCTCGCCCTTCTTCAGACGGGCGATGGCTCCGTATTGCCAGTGGATGGGGCTCACATCGGATACCACACCTTCCAGTGCCTTGTGACGGCACATCAATGCTTCATAACACAGTTCCAGACGCTCGTCCAGCAGTTTCCAGAATTTCTCTTCATTTCCTTTTGCCAGAATACCGATCTGCGGAAGATTGATGCTGACAACGCCCTGATTGAAGCGTCCTTCCCACTTGTACTCTCCGTTTTCATCCTTCCAGGGAGACAGAAAAGAACGACAGCCCATGCAGGAAAATACATTTCCCTCGTAATTCTCACGCATCTTCTTCGCGGAGATATAGTCGGGATACATTCTCTTGGCAGAGCACTGTGCGGCCAGTTTGGTCACATAGTCATATTTTCCGCCCTTTAAGCAGTTGTTTTCATCCAATACATAGACCAGCTTCGGGAAAGCAGGAGTCACATAGACACCCTTCTCATTCTTGGTCCCCTCGATCCGCTGACGCAGGATCTCCATGATGATCTGCACGGTCTCTTCCACATATTCGTCATTCTCATCGATATGCAGGAAAAGTGTGACAAAAGGAGACTGTCCGTTGGTGGTCATCAGAGTATTGATCTGATACTGGATGGTCTGCACACCGGATTTCAGTTCGTCATGCAGGCGCATCTGCACGATCTTGTCCTTGGCTGCCTGATCCAGAGTATCCCCGAATTCTTCCTCCAGCTGTTTTGCAAATTTTTCCTTACTCTTACGCAGATATTTCCCCAGATGCTTGATATTGACGCTCTGGCCGCCGTACTGGTTGCTGGCCACTGCCGCAATGATCTGGGTGGTCACGGTACATGCCACCTGAAAGCTCTTGGGAGACTCGATCATCTTGCCGTTGATGGAAGTGCCGTTGTCCAGCATGTCCTTGATATTGATCAGACAACAGTTGAAGATCGGCTGGATGAAATAATCCGCATCATGGAAATGCAGCACACCGTTATCGTGCGCCATGGCAATATGCTCCGGCAAAAGCAGACGTCTGGTAACGTCACGGGACACTTCGCCCGCAATATAGTCTCTCTGAGTGGAAGCCAGACGGGTATTCTTGTTGGAATTTTCCTCCGCCAGCTCCTTATTCTCATTCCGGATCAGTTTTAAAATAGATTCATCCGTAGTATTGGACTTTCTGAGCAGACTTCTCTGGTAACGGTATACAATATACTTCTTTGCCAGAGTATATTTATTGTGCTCTACCAGATGCTCTTCGATCATATCCTGGATATGCTCCACGGTCTGGGTCTGTCTGCCCTCCTGCTGTACATCCTCCAGAATCTCCTCGATCAGTCCCTCACTGGCACGATACCGCTCCTCCACTTCATTGTTGGCCTTATGGATTGCTTCCCGGATCTTCTCCTCTTCATAAGGCACTACTCTGCCGTCTCTCTTCTGAATCTTCATTGCTGTTTCCCTCACTTTATATCATTCCCATAAGATACGAATTCCTGCATAAGCCGAAAGAAAAGCCGCATCGGAAGCAAGTTCCCGACACGACTTTTTCTGCAAATCATAGTGTCTCACTAGATTTTGTGTTTTTCAAGCAATTTCGTATCTACATCTTGTATCTAATATTATAGTGAGGATACATGGAAAAAGCAAGTATCTTTTTTAAAACATTCCTCTTCCACCATAACCGCCGAAGCATAAACCGCCACCGCCACAGCAAAGGTTGCAGAACAGATTGGCCAGACAAATTTTCAGGCACAGGTCGTTGCCACCCACATGGGGATAGCCATAGGCTGCCTGTCTGCTCTCATACCACCGTCCCCCGCTCTGTAGTCTCTGCAGGAGCATCTGGTATTCCATATTCTGGGGATCCAGCGCCACCGCCTTGTTTGCATGTTCCAGCGCCGCTACATTATTTCCAAGGCCCATGTGTGCCATGGCACTGTAGTAATACCATCTGGCCGTCTTCTCATGCTCTCCCATGCCGTCCAACGTATTTCTGGCCTCTCTGTAATAGCCGTTTCTGAGATAATTACCGGCTGCCCGCAGTCTGGGCTCTTCTTCATAGCCAGAAGTCTGCTGTTGCCAGCCTGCCTGCTGCCAGAAGTCTCCAAATCCCTGACCGTAGCCGCCATATCCCTGGCTTCCACCGTAGCCGCTTCCGCTACCACCATAGCTCTGCCTGCCATATCCGCCACCGTAACTGTAGCCTTCGGTCCGCTCCTTCATGATCTGCTGGTAGGCTGCCTGGATCTCCTTGAACTTTTCTTCCGCCTGATCCTTATTGGGATTGTTGATATTGGCATCGGGATGGTATTTCCGGCTCAGTGCCTTATATGCTTTTTTTATTTCCTCCTCGGAGGCATCTCTGCTCACTCCCAGAACACTGTATGGATCATAAGTCATTTCCCGTTACCTCTTTTGCACTGTCTTTCATCCGTTTCTTCCGCACGATCTCATAACGGCACCATACACCGGAATACAGAATATTCCGCAGAATATCCACATTCTGTAAAATAGGAAGCTGTTCGAACTCCTTACAGCACTCCGACATCATCATGGTCAGGATCTGCCGGCATTCCTCCTCAAAGCCCGGTTCCTCATACCGTTTCTTTAACGGATTATAGGTTCCTTTTTTGAGATCCTGCTCGATATCCTCATAGGCATCCAACAGATAAATGAATTTTCCCAGGAAAAATCCAAGTCTCTCCAGATTGTCCTTCCACTCATCCTCACGACAGGATACAATCTGTGCCATGACTCTGCCAAACAATCCCGCCATGGTATCAATATCCGCATTGCCCTGCTTTTCCGCATCCGCAAAATCCTGCATGGCCAGTGAGATATTTCTTACTTTTTCCTGATATAATAACGGTTTTTTACGGAATTTTCTTCCCAACAGATAACTGTACACCAGTCCCTTCAGACTATGCTCGTCCTCCCAGTCGTCCTCCGCTTTATAGCAGGAAAAAAGCACCGTCATATCTGCCACATAATCCGTAAACAGATTTCTTCTTGTGGGATGTTTTTCCAAAGGATGGGCCACACATCTGCACTGGGCCTCCTGCTCCTCCGGTTCATATAAGCCGGTGAGCAGCATCAGGATAAAAGTCATATCGTAATTCAGAGAAAGCTGCCCCAGGACACCGTAACGTTCCTTCAGGCTCTGACACAATCCGCAATAATAGGATCGATAAACATCATACTCCTTAAATTTCATTTCCGACTGATTGATCACAATATATCCGAACATCTGGCTCACCACCCTTTCCTATATTTCTGTATTCCAATTTTCATTTCCCGTGATCCTGCCACAGGATTTTCCCGTCAGGTCTTGCGGATAAATTCTTCACCGCATTTTCTGCACCGGATTGCGATCTTCCCCTTATGTCTGGGTACCCGAATCTTCTGTCCGCATTTCGGGCATTTATAGATCTTGTACTCCTTACGACCGGCAATAGCCTTTTTCTTTCGCTGCCACCATCCGCGAACCTTCATTTCTTTCTTCAGATACCACTGGTTCTCGGCACTCCTCTTACTCAGGTCTTTAGAAAACATCCGGTAATACGCATAGACTAACAGGGCCAGAGCCAGCACATAAAATATTCTCAGACCAAAAAAAGAGAGCGCCAGGCAGACCAGAGCCACAATCATCAAAAACTGATTGAAGCGGTCGTTGCCATAACGCCCCCACATGAAACGCTGTAACTTCTCTTTCATGAAGTACCACCTTTCGTCCGCCACCATACAGGGGACACATTATCCAAATCTTTCAGAGTCTCCTTCGCGAAGTCTCCTCTGAATGTTACCTACATTATGGTATGCCGAAAGGCAAAAAGCAATTAACTAAGTATAAACTTTTGTAAAAGAACCATTATTTATTCCACAGTTCCTGGGCCCGTTCATCCCAGTTTTTCGCGTATTCCGCGCACTTTCCGCACAGATGCTCCACAGACTCCGGTGACTGTAAATCAGTGGAATGTGCTCCGGTCTCATGCACCATACGCTGTAAGATTTCCGGATTTTCCAGCATCGGGCAGGGCTTTAAGTGATTGCAGTTGAAAGGCTGGTTCACACGGTATGCCATAAACAGTGGCTGCTTCAACGCAGTCAGCAGATCTACTTCCTTGATATTGGCACCGGAATAATGGATGAATACACAGGGCTCCACATCGCCGTTTGGATTGATATGGCAGTAGTTTCTGCCGCCTGCGATACATCCGCCCACATATTCTCCATCGTTCTGGAAATCGAAGGCAAAGATAGGTTTTCCGCCCTTCATGGCACGGATTTCACGAATACGGTGATACATATATTCTCTCTGGTCCGGATCTAAGAGCAATTCGGTAGATGCATCATTGCCTACGGGCATATAATGGAAATACCAGCTGAATCTGGCACCTTTTTCAATGATCATATCCAGGAATTCATCACTGGTGACTACTTTATAGTTCTTGCTGGTATAGCAGATGGAAGTTCCGAAGATCAGACCGTACTGCTTCATCAGATCCATGGCATGCATTACTTTATCAAACACGCCCTTGCCGCGGCGTAAGTCGTTCACTTCGTCGAAGCCTTCCAGACTGATAGCTACGGAGAAGTTGCCTACCCGCTTCATCTCCTGGCAGAATTTCTCATCGATCAGCGTGCCGTTGGTAAATGCATGGAAGCCACAGTCATCGTGTTTCTCGCACAGACGGATGATGTCATCCTTTCTGACCAGAGGTTCGCCACCGGTGAAGAAATACAGATAGATACCAAGTTCCTTACCCTGGGTAACGATGCGATCCATATCTTCAAAGCTTAAGTTCAGACGATTGCCGTACTCTGCCGCCCAGCAGCCGGTACAATGCAGGTTGCAGGCACTGGTGGGATCCATCAGGATCAGCCAGGGGATATTGCACTGATGTTTCACACGCATCTCGTTAATCTCTTTTTTACCGCAGAACGCCGCCTCAAAACCATAGTCCAGTGCGGACATTTTGATGACATGGGGATCCACTTCGTTTAAGATCCGGTTCACATACTGCATCCATTTGCTGTCCGGATCCTGGATCATACGTCTTGCCGCATCATAGCTTTCCTTGCGGAAGGTATCTCCCATAAATTTTTCCGACAGATCTACCAGCTTTAAGAATGCCTTTTCTCTGTCTGCTTCGTCCTTATTCACATACTTCAGAATTCCGTCGATTGCTGCGCCAAATGCAGCTCTCTCAACTTTGTGTTTTGCGTCTGCCATACGATTTACCTCACTTTTGTCTATTTATTCTATGAATCACGGTATTTCAGATATAATATCGAAACAATACATCCACGCCGGCAAGCAGGAAGATCAGCGCTCCACTGATCAGTACACGGTTTCTTCCATGACACCCGATCCGATATCCCGCATAGATGCCGACGATGACCGCCAGCGCAGCCATAATTGCCAGCTGAATGATCTGCGCCGTTACTCTGGTGTCTAAAAAGCCCATGCCAATTCCCGTCAGAAAACTGTCCACACTGGTAAGCATGGCCCAAATGCATAGCTGTCTCCAGGCGAAGGCATCTTCCCTTCGTTCCAGCGGGTCCCGCATATGTAGTGCCCGGACGATCAGCCATATCCCGATCAGGAAAAAAATAACTGCCGATGCCGCCCTGAACAGTCTTTCTGTCCGCTGATAGTTCATTGCAATGTACGGAAGTTCCGAAATCAGGCTTCCTAAAAGCATTGCACCGCTCTGCCATCCTGTGAACAGCAGGATCATTTTCAGGATCTGCTTTTTGTCCAGTCTGGAAAGCATAGCGCCTTTGTATAATGCATAGGTAAAGACATCCAGGGATAGTCCCACCGATACAATGAAAATTTCATACCATGCCATCCATGCAACCCCTTTCTCCCGTTATAATGTTTTTATCTCTTTTCATTTTTTACTTTAAACAATTTTCCGGCATATGGTAAGATACAACCCTTGCACAGCGTTTTTCCTGCTCTTACATTTTTTCGATAACTGTAAATATTCCGCGACATTTTGGCAAAAGTGTCGTTTAAAGTTGAGAAAAGAAAGTTTTTTGGTTATAATATTTCTATCCCGGTTCTTTTATAGGAAAAGGAGTCCTGTGATGAAGACAAAAGAATTATTGGCAGACAGTTTTCGTTCTCTTGTGCTTACCATGCCTTTTCAGAAGATTTCCATCAAAATGATCACGGATGGTGCACATGTGATCCGCCCTACTTTCTATAACTATTTTCAGGATAAATACGAAGTGATTGAGTTTCTGTTCGACCAGGACATCGGCAGCAAAGTCGAAGTCATGATCGAAAACGATATGGAACAGGAAGCCATCAAGCTGATGTTTATCTGTTTTGAAAAAAATAAGGAATATTATCATCGACTTTTTGAAACCACAGGCCAGAATTGCTTCGGAGAATTTTTTTCACACTACTGTGAACAAACCTTTTTCCGGATTCTGTCCAGACATCCTATGAGGAAAATGCCCTGCGAACTTATCACCCCGCAGCTGGCCCAGACGATGTACCGCGAAGGCAAAGCCAACGGGCTGCACAACTTTCCCGAAACCGCCGCCGATGCTGCCAACGGTTTCATCTACTGCCGCACGCTGGTGGACGGCAATAAAGTGCTGCGGGTGCTGCTGTTCCAGTACCAGGAGGAACAGATTCCCTTGCAGGAGCTTGAAGCGATCTGCAAAAGCGGATTTGCTGCATCGGGTGAATCAGCTTAAACCTGCTAAACCGGCAGAATTTCTTTATTTCTTCTCTATACAAAACACAAAACAAACAGCGCCGCCGCCCTATCTTGCTGCGTGGGGCGGCGGCGCTTTGTTGTTATAATTTTATGTTACGACCGCGGCATCTGCTTTGCCGTATCAGAATGCCCATTCACCGTTGGTGAAGATAGTCACTTCTTTGCCGTCCTTGGTGGTGCCGATGACGTTGGTATCCGGCGCGCCGATCATGACATCCTCATGGATAGCGGAATCGTTCAGGCCCTTGGCCAGCAGCTCGGTGCGGTTCATCTTGCTGCCGCCCTTGATGTTGGTGGGATAGCCAGCGCCAAAGGCAATGTGGCAGGCAGCGTTTTCATCAAACAAGGTGTTATAGAACAGCACGCCGCTCTGGTTGATGGGGCTGGATACCGGAACCAGGGCGATCTCGCCAATGCGGCAGGCATTCTCGTCGGTGGAAAGCAGCTCAGCCAGCAGGCTGGCGTTCTTCTCCGCGCCATGCTCAACAACTTTGCCGTCCTTGAAGGTCACATGCCAGCCCTCAATCAGCTGACCGTTGTACACATAGGGCTTGGTGCCGTAGACGATGCCGTCCACCTTATCCTTGTGGGGAGCAGTGAACACTTCCTCGGTGGGGATGTTGGGCAGGAAGAACACGCCCTTCTCGTTCTTGCTGCCGGCGCTCTCCCAGCTGGCCTTCTCGGCCAGGCCCACGGTCAGGTCAGTGCCATTGGCGCTCTCAAAGTGGACGCTTTCCAGATCAAGGGCATTCATCTTCTCGCCCAGACTGGTCAGACGGTCCAGATGTGCCTTCCACTCATTGACGGGGTCACCGCCGGTCACGCGGCAGACATCAAAGATGAGCTGCCACAGCTTTTCAATATATTAAAAGGCAACATGAGCCTTGTAGGACCAAGGCCGGAGAGACCGTTTACGAAAACATCCGATCGAAAATGATACAATTTAACAATGCACACCCTTGTGAACAAGGGGACTCACCTTTCGTTAAACAAATAAAACAGGCTACTCTGAGCAATTTCCGTCGTATGGGTCCATGTATTTTGTTTTACCGCATACATCCTGTCTCTAT
>ENA-OURQ01002757-OURQ01002757.1-human-gut-metagenome-genome-assembly--contig:-NODE-2757-length-12547-cov-7.302113_pt1 | contig 12547 bp, 10 predicted proteins | sample MGYA00242105_ERZ508999 | MGnify/ENA primary metagenome ERZ508999 (study PRJEB26280, sample SAMEA2338771) | human gut metagenome | biome: human gut; feature: human-associated habitat; material: faeces...
CCCGGGCATTTTCCGTTGTAAAAAGTGCTTCGGGAGAACCTTCCTCCACGATCACACCCTGTTCCATGAAAATAATGCGGTCGGATACTTCTCTGGCAAACTGCATCTCATGGGTTACGATGATCATGGTCATATGTTCACTTGCCAGCTGTCTGATCACCTTTAATACTTCTGCCGTCAATTCCGGATCCAGTGCCGAGGTCGGCTCATCGAAGAACAGGATCCTGGGCTGCAGTGCCAGTGCCCTGGCTATGGATACTCTCTGCTGCTGTCCGCCGGACAGCTGGTAAGGGTAGGCATCTGCCTTATCCGACAGTCCCAACTGTGCTAAAAGCCTCTCCGCCCTCGCCACGGCTTCTGTGCGGCTTACCTTATCCACATGGATCGGCGCATCGATGATATTTTTCATCACCGTATAATGGGGAAAAAGGTTAAAATTCTGGAACACCAGTCCGAAACATTTCCGGATCTTATGTAATTCTGCCTTGGACGCATATTCGCACTGTATTCTGCCGTTTTTATCCGTTTTCTCCGAAGCTGCCGTCTGCCCTAAATAGATCAGCTCACCACCGTCCATTTTCTCCAGAAGCGTTGCACAGCGAAGCAATGTGGATTTGCCGGAACCGGAGGGGCCGATGATGGAGACAACTTCTCCTTCGTTAACCTTCAGGGATATATCCTTCAGCACCCCGTTGCCGTCAAAACTTTTTTTCACATGATTCATTTCCAAAAGGACCATATTTCCGCACTGCTCCTATCTGTAATAAGATGTCTTCTTCTCCAGATACTCCATGAAAGAAGCCACCACGAGATTGAAGATATAATAGAACACACCTGCTGCCAACAGGGGAAGCACACTGGTCTGTGCCGCTCCGATCTGCTTTGCCACCGTGAACATTTCCGCAATAGAAATGGTAAATGCCATGGATGTATCTTTGACCAGCGTAATGGTCTCATTGGTCACTGGCGGGAGAACCCGCTTCACCACCTGCGGCAGAATGATCTTCACGAAAGTCTGTGCCTTGCTGTAGCCCAGCACCTCCGCAGCCTCATACTGCCCCACCGGTATGGACTCAATGCCCGCACGGTAGATCTCTGCAAAATATGCCGCATAATTGATCACGAATGCCAGTATCACCGCCGGGAAACGATACCCCGTTCCCACCTGCATGCGGAATACATAAAAGGGGGCAAAATACACCACGATGATCTGTAACATCAGAGGGGTTCCTCTCATGATGGATATGTATATTTTGGAGATAATGCGGATCACCTTACATCCTGACATTCTTCCGAAGGCTACGATCAGCCCCAGAGGAAGGGAAAACAAAAGGGTCAGTACAAATATTTCCACCGTTATCAGAAAGCCCTCTGCCAGTTGGGCACTCATGGTCAGCAAACTCATGAATTCTACTCCTTAACTATCCTTAGTTGATTATTTACCGAGACATACGCTGTCGGTCAGTCCCCATTTTTCAGCGATCTGTGCGAAGGTACCATCCGCTGCTATTTCGTCCAGTGTCTTCTGTACGGTATCTCTCAATTCATCATTACCCTTCAGGAAACCTACTGCATACTGCTCTACAGCCAGCTTGTTGTCCTCGCCCTGCAGCATAACGAATTTTCCTTCTTCTCTCTGCGCAATCTGATACTGTGCCACACCGATATCAATGGCTACGGCATCTACCGCACCCTGCTCCAGATCCATGAAAGCGGTATTGTAGTCCGCATATTCGATCAGCTGGGAGAAGGAATCACGCAGTGCAATGTTGTCTGCATTTTCTTCATCGTTCAGAGCAGCCAGCGCAGAGGAATCCTTCTGTACTGCTACCACCTTGCCTGCCAGTTCTTCCTTGTTCTGTACACCGGAAGCAGACGCTACGACGAATACCTGACTGTTGTCGATATAGGGCTCTGTCCAGGTATAGGCATCTTCTCTGCCGTTCATGGTGAAACCGTTCCAGATACAGTCAATGGCTCCGGAAGAAAGCTCCATATCCTTCGCATCCCAGTCAATAGGCTGCTTTACCAGCTCCCAACCCTGTCTCTTGCATACTTCCGCTGCCAGATCCAGGTCAAAGCCTACATATTCTCCATTGTCATCACGATATCCGTAAGGGGGAAATTCCGCATCAAAACCTACGGTAAATGTTTTCTCAGATCCTTTAGAACCACAGCCGGTAAGAACACCTGCTGCCATGCTGATTGCCAGTAATGCCACTAATACTCTTTTCATAATGCATCCTCCCGTTCTGCCACTCACTGTTGGCCGCGTCGTATACTTTAGCAAGGTAAATTGCTAATACGGTGTCATAGTAACACAACGAGAGGTGTCTTGTCAATTCTTTATCGGTCGTACCGCTCCACCATGGCCAGGATCTCCTGGGCATATTTCGGATAGGTGGCTGCGATGTCTTTTACTTCGTTTCTTGCACTCTCCGCTACTTCCTGATTGTAGTCCATCTGTTTACGGAGCACCTGTCTTCTCTGGATCAGTTCGTGACGGATCTCCACCATTTCCCGCTTGTCCAAAAGCGCAGCTGTCTGGCTGATCCAGCGCTCCGGCATCTGCACACGGTAACCGGCCAGCTGCTGTACCAGCTGCTTCTGGTAGTACTCGATCTTAGCTTCCGCCTCTGCGAACTGCTTCCGCTCTTCCTTTTCGTCCTGATACATTTTCCACTGTTTTTCCAGCTTTGCTGCACTGTCCGTATTGTACTTCAGATACAGATATTCCATCAGCTGACAGTTGTTCACATAGCGGATCTTGACTTTATTCTGCAGCTGGATGATCTTGTTGATGGTCTTCTCCACCCGCTGCAGTTCCCGTCCTGCATCCATGTACCGGATGCAGACATAGGAGATGGCTACAGCTCCTGCACCTACTGCCAGAAAAAGTCCCACATAGACATCCATTTCAAAAGCATACTGCAGGATCACCAGCATGATCACACAGACGATCAATGCCGTAAGGAAAATGACAGCCATGCCCCGTTGGTTGTTCATCAGATTCTCCAGCTCATTTCTCCGGTATTCGTAGGCATGTCGTTCTCCGTCCAGTCTGTGCAGATCCTGCCTTATCAGATTGCCGTATTTCTCGCCGTCCCGAATCTTCTGAATGCCTTCTTCAATCTCGTTCTCTCTTTTGCGGATCGCATAGAAGTCCGCATCCCGCATACGGTTCTTCTTTTCCCGGTATCTGCTGCGTTCCTGTTCCAGCCCGGCCAGCTTGCCGGCCACCCGGTTGACCTCTTCTCTCTGCTCTGCTGGCAGGGCCTCAATCTCATCCGTATCCGTCAGATAAGAAGTCACCAGCGTATACTCTCCCGTCAGGAGGTCGATCTCCTTGGAAGCCTCTGAGATCTGCTCCAGGCAATTTACAATGTAGCGTTTTCTCTGGTCTTCCTCATCAAAATTCACACCGTTGCGGGTATAGACCAGCTGTTCCCAGTCCTCTTCCTGCTGTATCGGTTCTTTTTTCTTAAATAAACGGTTCCACCACGCCATAATTCTCTCCTGCTGTCTTCTCTATACGCTGACACTTGTCCGGTAACTGTTTTTCAGTGCCTGAGTCAGTCTCTCATTTTCCGCATCGTATTTCACCCTGTCGTGCACCCGCCAGTCACCACGCAGCCGTAGCTGTCGGTACTCCGGCTGCTGTTCCCATTCCCGTTCAAATTGCTCGATCCGCTTTTCCAGTTCCAGGGACTCCGTATAATTTTCCGGATTCTGCGCTGCAAATGCCACATAGGCATCCTCCGTCAGTTCCATTCTCTTTGCCGCCAGATAGGCATCCAGGTGTTCTCTGTCCGGATCGGTCTTCCAGGCTTCGTTAAAGTAATATGCCGCCTTGTCATAAAACATCAGCCCTGTCAGCGCCACACCCTTATTGTGCAGGATCGCCGCCCGGACTTTTCCCGCCGGAAGTTCCTTTCCTTCCTGTTCCAGATGGTTCCAAGTCTCCAGTAGCATATCATATCCACGGATGGCTGCCGCATATTTTCTTTTTTCCACCATATAGTCGATCTGGCTCTTGCGTTTCTCCAGATTGCTGAGTCCGGCTCCCTGCTTCAGTACCTGCTCCACCTGCAGGATTTCTTCCGGATCGTACATCCCCACATATTGCAGGATCGTCACCACGAACACACTTAAGGATCCCTGCTTATGTACCATGGGGTAGAGCTGTTTTGCCAGTTCCCACACTTTACATTCTTCTCCGATCCAGTCCACCAGCTTATCGTTCATGATGGACAGGTCTAACAGGAATGCATTCTCCTTTAGGCAATAGCACAACTCTTCCATACTATAGACCCGGATATCCAGGCCTTCCACATTATATGCATTCTCGCAATATTCTCCTACACACAGACTTGCCTTCATTTTTCATCCTCATTTTCTCTGCCCCGGGCAGATCTACAACTCTATTTCTTCCTTCCAGATATGATGCGTAGCTGTTCGGAAGCTGCCAAAACCAAGATCCTCCAGTTCCACCTGCAGATGTGTTTCATCCTTCATCTCCACCTGAATCCGCAGTCTGGTGATTCCTTCCTGCAATTCTTCCGGCACGATTCTGGCGATCCGGCTGCCCTTTCCCGTCAGGGACGTGATCAGGATCTCCACCGCTCTTCCTTCCAGCAGGTAAAACTCCATGGTATTCTGCGCCTCGTACCAGTTGATTCCGGCGTCTAACAGTGCCTGATAGGATTCCTCTCCCTGTCTGCGCACTTTCATACCGATATTGGATTTCAATTTATCCTGTCCCAGATAGACATGATTTTGTCCGTTTTCACTGGGATGCAGTCGCTCCATCATGCTGTAGCAGGCACCCTTGCTGAACAGGTTGTTCCCCTGAAAGACTCTCCGTCCACGGCACAGATAGCGTAGCGATTCTTTCATCCATTCTTGAGAAAACTCTTCCCCGATCAGATATACCGAGGACACCATCCGGTTCTCGCATAGCTGTGTGGCGATCTCCAGGAACTTTTCATCCGATTTTTCCACCGGAAAAGGGAATTCCCGCTCTTCGATGTACGTTACCACCGGCGTCGTATGGCAGTTGCATTCCATATAATAAGTCTGGATGGAACTGTCCCTATACTCGCACAGCACGCTCCCCTGCTTCCACAGATTTTCCGGCTGATACAGATTGTAATAATAAAAGCTCTCCCGATGGCTCTGAAAACAGACAGCATCCGTCTTCAGGTGTAATGCCTCCACTGCCTGCGTCAGCACCTCCAGCATTCCTGCATCCAGTTCCTCGCAGGTGATCATCAGGGCCCCGATCCGCTCTGTGGAAGTCATCTGGGACAGCATTCCCAGACTACGCTTGAGAAAAAGAGTCAGTAGTGCCACCGGATCCAGAGTCGTTCCATCGATCTGCACCGGTTCCCCATCTTTTGCCAGCTTCAGAAGATGCTCCACCAGGATTCCCTCTTCTTCCTCCGCATGCCGGAGGGCTTCACTTCCATAGAACCACTGGTTGACTCCCTGTCTCTTGCTCAGAACCAGGGGAATCGTATAGACCTGTGAGCCTGCAACGGAAGACAATGTGGTGATCTCTTCTTCCCTGCCTGTGACATAGCAGCTGATCTGCGCATAATCCTTCCCCAGGTCATAACCCACTATAACTTTATCACTTCCGGGCAGTCGCATGTTCTTCCGCCTCCTCTCCTGCTGTCTTTTTTTATCTTTACTGCAATGTGAACAATCTGTGATCCAGATATTCCCTGCGGTAATATTCCTCGATCAGATGATCCAGTGTCGTATCGTCCTGCAGTGTCATGCTGATCATCATATCATTGATGATCTCGTATTTGCTGTCCGGACTTTCATTCATAATATCGCTCTTCTGCAGGCTTCCGCTCTCCGTCAGCTGTTCTTCGTTCTCTGATTCTTCCATAATGTAATATTGAAGATTCTCCCCGAAAAACAGTACGAATTCCTTGAAAAATACACCGCTGTATACTTCCTGCATATATTCCGACAGGTAATCCTCCGCCTGCCCGTTCTCATGCATCATCACATAATGAATCCTTGCACGGACGCCGCCTCTTGTGTGATACTCCACGATAGTCTTGTCCTTCATCTCCTGCAGCTGTGGCAGGCAGTCCTGATATTCCCTGAAAAAGTTCAGATGAATGTGGTCCTTCATCATTTCCTCCAGGAAATTCCGGACCAGAGTTTCATCTTCCCGCTCCAGCTTGTCCTTATTCTCCGCATAGAATTTCAGATAAGCCAGCTTGCAGATCCGCTGGGTCTCTTCTCCCCGCAGATAGCAGTTACGGATCTCCCGGAATACATATTCCTCCGTGATCTTCTCCCGGCAGAAATAATCATAAGAGCTCTGTACAAGCACAGCTTCCTCGATCTCCTGTCTGGCTCCCTGGGATACATAATAACGGAAAATATCCATCCGCTCTCCCACAAATGCCCCGGAGAACAGCATCTGCAGCAATATCTTTTCACTTAAGCTGTAGCAGTCTATCTCAAAGGATCTTGCCGCTTTCCAGATGTCACGCAATTCCTTCGTGGTACCGGTGGCATAACGCACCAGATACTCTAAAATTCCACCGTTGTATTTTCCCTTACGGAACGCCGTCAATGCCGCCGCATACAGGACTGCCTCTCCCTCATGGACCGACTGCGTGATCACACCGTCCGTAAGCCGCAACAGGATCTTGGTCTCCACAAAATAAGGGGTATATGCTTCGATCCAGGCATATGCCTTCTCATAATTTCCCCGCAGCACCAGAAAACGCAGGATCAGTTCCCGCTGTTCCTCCGTAAAGCCGTCCCCCTGCAGCTCCTGCAGGTATTCATCCAGTGCCTGCAAATTATCCGCGTCGAAATAGGCCTGTACCAGCTGTACCGCAATCTCACTGCGCAGCTTCGGCTCCACGGCATCGCTTTCCACCAGTCTTGCCATCCGCATCAGCTTTGTGGAAGATATGGTCTCTTCTGTTCTGCCGTTCTCCATGAAATACAGATCCAGTTCCGCCGTATCCGGCACATAATGTTCCAGAAGTCTGAGATATTTCCCCGGTACCAGCAGTTTTTCCAGGGTATATTCCACATTTTTAAGGAACCTGTTACCATATGCATCCTCAAAGGCAATGGTATAATCATTCCCGTAGACTGCCACCCAGGCCGTGCCGTTTTGCAGAGGCGTCTCGGACAGTATCAGATTCCCCGGCTGGCTGACGATCACCTTACGCATTCTGCTGTCATCCACTCTTACCATATGGGCAAACAACAGACGGGACAGAGGCTTCGCCATAGCTTCCGTTACAATGGCCGGAGACAGGAATTCCTGATACAGTATTGCCAGATGTCTGTTAATATGCTGCTTCTGGATCTGGTCAATGACGAACCGCTCCATTCTCGGCTCGTAATGTTCGTACAGTTCCTCATAATCTTTCCGGTGTTTTAACAGATACGCATACAGGAACGCACTATGTTCATAATCCAGATTGCTCTGGAAAGAAAAATACATCAAAATCACTTTCGGAAGCTCCAGCACAGAATCCAGATCTACCGATGCCATATAATATTCATAGAGATTCGTGATCCTCAGATGGCTTTCCACACCCATCTGATACCACGTGAAGGCATCCGGTCCCGTCTTACTTCCCTTGATCAGAAGGCTGCACACCTCCTGCAGGATCCGCACATCCTTCTTTTTCTCATACAGTCTTCGTAAAATTCTGCCCAGTAGTGGAGAATACTCTCTGACTCTTCCCGACAGATACAACAGCTGTTCGATCAGGCTGTCGTTTACCGCATCCTGACGGACACCGAAGTTCAACACCTGCAGTTCAAAACTGTTCAATTTACGTAGCAGCGCCGGATTGCCGTTCAAAAGGGCCAGTGCTTCCAGGTAGATCACCGGACTGGTGCAGCCGTACTGGTACTGTTTTTCTAAGAACATCCATTTCCCGGAGGTTGAACGATTGTATTCCTCCGACAGATACAACAGCAGCCATGCCACACGCCAGCGGGTCCTGTCATAGCGGTAGATCTGTTCCACCTGCTCCGCCATTTGCAGTGTATACTGGGGATCCCTGTGGATCAGTGTGGTCAGATACAGATAGTAAGCCCACTGTTCTCCGCCGGTAGCTCCCTGGGCTTCCAACATGTCCGCCGCGTGATCCAGGATCCATCCGGCTTCATTGTAGCGTTCCTCTGTGATCAGAAGCTGTGCCTGGAACAGTCTCGCCGACACATCCTTCTCATCCATGGTCACCATGCGCTCCACCAGTTTGCCGGTCTCCGCGAGCCAGGTTCCCGTACCGATCTTTTTCAGTCTCGATTCTTCATAATATTTCATGATCTGGGTGATGCACTGCATATGACTGTGATCCGCATGCCGGGCCACTACACCGTCTCCCAACTGTACCATGACCGGGATCTCCAGTGAAGTATAAGCATTATATATGTAGACTTTACCGAAATTTTTGCCAGATCTGCACAGGCTGCTGTCGATGTAGACCGACAGGCGGCAACGGTTTCCCAGAAAATCATCGTCTGTAATGTTTTCCTTTTCCGTAAAGACAAATTCACCCTCACACTCGATCTGGAGATTCGTATATCCCCAGCCGTTCCTCACGATGGTCAGATTATTCTCCGTGACGCCGTAATTATCTGCGCTGCGAGGCAGTTTTTTCACCAGTTCTTTCTCTTCCGTCAGGAATTCCAGCTGTTGCTTTTTGTTGATACAGATCAGGAATTCCTCCACATTTTGTTCGTTGCCCTCATAAGTGGACAGGATCCGGTAACTGTCATAGAAATGGGCATCGTTTCCCTGGAACAGCCGCAGAAATTCCGGATCATAGAACAGCCGCACAGCTTCCTTCCAGTTGCTCTTCGCCAGGTTGGCAAAATGGAACAGATTCCGGATAGCCCCGATGGAAGAATTCAACATCCCATGCTCCACCGTCACCACAAAAGGAAGATTGTATTCTCCTCTGTTGCTGACTACGGAAAAAGAACCCTTGATCACATCCCCTTCCTCCAGATCTTCTCCGTGGAAGCAGTAAAAAATTTCTGCATCGGAGCCGGTAAACTGATCCGTCATACATTCCATCCGAAGATGGTCCGAGATCACGGATCCCTTTACATAGCCTTCCGACGCAGAAAGAATGTGAAAAGAGCCCTCATATATTGTCCCCTGTGACAGGGAAATCTCTATTTTAGCGCAGGAGAATTCCAAAGAACCGTTCTCATAATCGAAGTTTCCTCCTAAAATTCTATCAATAATCTCCTGCATGCACCTTCACCCGTTCCCTGTTGTCATTTGGATTTATTATACCAAATTTACCAGTTGAGGGCAAGGTGTAGACCCGGTTAGTCCAGGTTTAATTTTCGGTTCATGATGTAATAAGATACGCCGTACATGATGGCCGCAATGAGCAGGCTGGTGATCACGTTAATGTCATAGGCCATATTGGTCGTTACCGAAAATCCGCCGGAGCTGCTCATGACATTTGTGCCAAACATGAAGGCACTCTGTACAGTACTTCCGATGATGGAAGAAAGAATCGTCACTCCCGCATAGGTCAGAATTCCCATAAACCCTTTGTGTTTGGAAGATAGCTGACCGATCGTCAGAGCTCCGAACAGGGTGACCATAGTAATGAAAGGTCCTGCCACATAGGTTAAGAGTAGTGTAATCCCATAATGCAGCAGATTGATTCCCATCTCTTCTTCGTATGTTCTGCCAAGTTCATAAAAAGCATCTGCCAGGAATTCCCAGATATTGCCATTATATTGTGTCAGTACACTACTCAGTTCACCAATATTTAAAAGTCCTGTCATCAAAGAGACGACCAGTGCCACCACTGAAATACCAATGCCTATCGAAATGAACAGATACCAGACACCGGAGACCAGTATCTTGCTTAAGAACAACTGGTTGGCTGTCACCGGCAGAGTATGGGACAAATATCCCTCATCGGTATACATACTGCGGTAGAAACGGATGCCCAGAAAGATCAGCATACCCCAGGTGGATGCCAACAGCATGATCACATACAGGATCAGTGTTGCCACAAAGGATGAGAGTACAAACCAGCTCTGTGTCGCATTTATATCATTGTTGTCCAGAAGTCCTGTTACCACTCCTCCCGGCATGCGTAATACCACGCAGCCAATCACGGTGACCACAAGCATTCCCAGAAGCATCAGTGTACCGGCTTTCCAGATATTTTTCCATTCATATTTCATTAACTTTCCTAACATGCGAACACCTCCCTGAAGTAAGCATCTACAGACTTACCTTTCTCTTCTCTGATATTGTCAACGGATGTATATAACACCAGCTGACCATAACGCATGAAGATGACTTCATCCAGTACCTGTTCCACATCCTCGATCAGATGGGTAGAGATCAGTACCGTTGCTTCCGGATTGTAGTTGTTGATAATGGTGCGCAGGATGTAATCTCTCGCTGCCGGATCCACACCGGCAATCGGCTCATCCAAAATATACAGGCTGGCATTCCTGCTCATCACTAAGATCAACTGTACCTTCTCCTTCGTACCTTTGGACAATGTCCGCATTTTCACTGCAGGATCGATCCCCAGACTCTTTAACATCTCTTCCGCACGTTCCCTGGAAAAGTCTGTATAAAAGTCCTGAAAGAAATCCAGAATCTCCCGGATCGTCTGATTCATGGTCAGATACGTGCGGTCCGGCAGATAAGCTACCTTGCTCTTGGTCGCCGGTCCTACATAATTTCCGTCGATCATAATAGTGCCTTCCGTCGGTGTCAGCAGACCGTTCAGCATTTTGATCAGTGTCGTCTTACCGCTGCCGTTGGGTCCCAACAGGCCAATGATCTTCCCCTTGGGGAGACTTACGGTCAGATTGTTCACAGCCACATTGGCACCATATTTCTTGGTCAGATTTACAATTTCTACCAGATTATTCATTTCTATTTCCGCCTCTCTTTATTTTCATCATAAATTTGCACCCCTGTCAGGCCTGTACCTTATCGAAGAGATTCCGGATCTCCTCTCTCTGATATCCCAGTTCCTGCATGTTGTTGATAAAATTCCGGACATGCCCGGCTGCCAGCTGTTCTCTGGTATTCCCGATCAGCTCAGTGTCCTCCGTCACGGTTCTGCCGCTGGTGCGCTGTGTCACGATCAGGCCACTCCGCTCCAGTTCCGCAAAAGCTTTCTGCATCGTATTCGGGTTCACCGCCGCCACGGCCGCAAGATCTCTGACACTCGGCAGCTTCTCTCCATTCCGGACTGATGCCGGGTAGTGAAATCAAGTATGTAGTCAAAACAGTAGCCCCCACTTTGGAGGCAGTCCGTTCCTTGGGTGGTTTCCGTACTCTGCCGGACTACAGTTTTGATACTATGCCCTCCGATTATGCCGGCTTGGTTTTGATAGGAGGTATGCAATGGCAATCTCCTGAAGCAGAACGTATATTTCCCATTGTACAGGATGCTTTCGAAAAAGGGAAAGTGATTGGTGGTATCTGTAACGCTGCTTCATTTTTATGTGCCCATGGCTTCCTGAATCATGTCAAACATACGGGAAACACTCTTGCCGTACTTAAACAGTGGGGTGGAGAGCGATATACCAACGAGGATGGTTACTTGGAAAAGCAGGCTGTCGGCGATAAGAACATAGTTACGGCAAACGGTACCGGTTATCTGGAATTCACCCGTGAGTTGCTATTAGCATTGAAAGCCGATACACAAGAAAAGATAGAGGCATTTTATGATTTCAGTAAAAATGGACTTGTGAGATAACTACATATTCATCAAGCATATGGGACAACATAAATTATCCGATGATTCTCTTTTGGCTATAGAAGGAAATTTCATGGAAACCCGTATGTCTAACTGGAAAAGAGGAGAAGAAAATATTCTCTTTACGATCCCCTAACAATGATGTGACATGTGATGACAATGAAACCCGTAATCATAAGAGATCAGGTCAATGAAGCAACCAAAAACTAATCCGAACAGCCTAATCGAGAATTATCTTCCGGCAGATTATTATGCGACTCTTTTTCAAAAGAGTCGCATAACAAGAACGTCATCTCCATTGACGAGTTCGCAGATATAGCTTTTAACCAACTTCCCTCTTGGATTATCCTGCTTCTAATAGTAAGAAATAGTTTGATTAAACCCTTCGGACTCGATACAAACAGACGAGTCACGGATATAAAGTGTGAAAAAAGTCAACATGAAATAATCTTTGGCATGTCCGATAAGCACCTGACTTTTTACGTATCCCTTTGGTGTAAGGATAGAGTAGAAAAAGAGGTAAACGTGCATCTTCCTAAAAAGAAAAGCATCCCGGAATTACGTAATTAAACAGACTTTTTTATTGCTCCGAAATCTTTCTTACTATCGGTTTATCCGCTTCCGCCCAGTCCAATATTGCCATCTCTCGTGTAGAAAGCCACTGTGCAGCAATATGTTCTTTCAATACATATCTTTGCCCGACAGGATGGCAAAGAAAATCACCACGAACATGGCCCAGGACAGCCAGAAGGTCACCGCAACGGTTAAGAAACTAAAGAGCCAAG
>ENA-OURQ01002761-OURQ01002761.1-human-gut-metagenome-genome-assembly--contig:-NODE-2761-length-12531-cov-2.181549_pt1 | contig 12531 bp, 10 predicted proteins | sample MGYA00242105_ERZ508999 | MGnify/ENA primary metagenome ERZ508999 (study PRJEB26280, sample SAMEA2338771) | human gut metagenome | biome: human gut; feature: human-associated habitat; material: faeces...
TCCGGGATATATTTTACCAACGGTGTGACTTCTGCAGCACAGGATACATGGGCGATCAGAGGATTATCTGAAGGCCTGCCTTTAGCCGCATATATCTTTCCTGCTGCTTTTTCATCTAAGGCATTTCCCCCTAAACCGTATACAGTTTCTGTTGGAAATGCAACAAGACCGCCCTGTGCCCACACATCTGCGGCTTCTTTTGCGGTTGCTTCTATATTTTCTTTTGTTATATGAATAATTTTTGTCTCCATTTTGTTATGGTCCTTTTATTGTATTTTCGGATTAATATTATCATAATCTCTTTTCATTCGCAAGGTATTCTAATATTCCCTGCCCTATTGCTTTTGCTATTGACTTTTGATATGTTGGTGTTGCAAGAAGCTTTGCCTCCTCCCAATTGCTTAAAAAGCCACACTCACATATCACAAGAGGCATTGGCGAATGGACAAGCAGATAATATTCTCCGTTTGGCTTTATTGTTCTTGTATTTTCATCTCCAATTACAAGATCAAAAGCTTCCTGTATACTTGCAGCAAGCTTTTTTCCTTCTGCTGAATCCTTATAATAAAACACCTGTGGTCCTTTGACTGATTCCTGTGTATAACTATTCTGGTGAATGCTCACTGCTATATCTGCATCACAGTCAACCATGATCTGAATACGCTTTTTCATATCTGCAAGTTTTTTATTGCGATCTGATGACTGATACAGTGGACTGTCATCTTCCCTTGTCATGACTACATTAATTCCTTCATTTTCGAGAAACTCTTTTACATACTTTGCAATCTCCAGATTAATATCTTTTTCAAGCACCTGGTTTATTCCAACCTTACCTGAATCATCTGCCCCATGTCCGGCATCAAGAAGCACTGTTAATGTTTTTTTTGGAACTGTAGATACCTGCTGTATCTTTTTTGTGGTGGCTGCCGGCATTACATATGCCAGCGAGAGAATCAAAAGCATCATTATAAATTTTGCTGTCTGTTTCACACTGACCTCATATTTTATCATTCTCTTTTCTAGTATATTTACATTACCCATATACTTATCCATATTTTGCAGTGCTTCTTAAGACAAAAACGTTCAGGTCATATATTGCTGACCTGAACGTTTCATCCTATGGCTTATTCATCACTTATCTGTATATTTTCGAATAATGCTCCACGTTTCCTTATTTTCCATATTTAATTTAAAGAATGCAACGCCTCCCGGCTCATATGAGCATGCCGCCTGCATCTTTAAATCCATAGAATTTTCATCTTCGACCCAAAGGCGATACCACGAACCATTCTCCTCATACTCAGTGTAAAACTGACCGACATCATCAAGCCATGTCAGACTCAGATCATGCTCACGAATTATGTTATTCTCGCCCTCCATGCTGACACCTTTGCTGCTTAACAGATATTTGTTGTTCTTAGAATCATATGCGCCATCGCTGTTATCAACAAAAACCTGCGAATTATCAGTCTTATCAGACTCACTCTCTGCCGGTGTCTCACACCACAGTCTGCTGTAAAATGGAAGACCTACAATCACCTTTTCCTTTGGTACCTCGGCTATAGTACGCTCTGCCGACTGCTTTACAAATGCAAGAGAAGATGTGCTTCCTGCTTCTGGTCCTTTTACATAATGCTCATCATATGCCATGACAACAACATAATCTACAACCTGACCCTGCTGTGTTCTATCATAAAATGCTGTGTGCGGCATTGGTGAATAATTATCTACCGAAAGAACAAGCTTTTCCTTACGGCAGGCTGCAGACAGTTCACGGATAAACTGTATGTAAGAAGGTCCCACATCAGATTTAATGGTTTCCACATCCAGATTAATGCCATCCGCTCCAAGCTCCTTCACCGCGTCAATCACAGCTGTAATCAATGTTTTCCTGTGTGAAGTTGTTCCAAAAACCTGAAGGCCATCTGTTGAAATATTAATATCATCAAGCATAACCCATACCTGAAGGCCTGCCTTATGCGCTTTTGTTACATATTTCTTTTCACCCAGATTTTGAATATTTCCATCATTATCCTTAATAGTAAACCAGGTTGGACAAATTACATTCATGCCCTTTGCTGTCGAGATTATATCATCAAGCTGACTATATCCCGATTCACTAAAGACTTGATGCCATCCCATCACAACCATCTCATCCATTGCGATATTCGTATACTTTGGCAGAGGTCTTCCATCCGGAACAGCTTTTGCCTCCTCGGTAATCTCACCAAGCATCTTATTCTGCACATATCCAATCAGACCAGTCTGTGTCTGTACCTGACTCCAAGATGCTCCCTGCTCTAATACAGTAACCACATCACCAGTGGCAAGTGAAGCCACAATGTCATTCTTGATACCGGCCTGTGTACGCGCCTTTGTATCTTTCAGTAAAGATGCGCGCGGCTGCTCGCTCCAGTCATTAAATACCCAGATGGACTTCATCGTATCGTCAACTGTATAATAAGAGTAGTCCATAAGCTTAAGATAATCAAGCGCAATACATAAGCTTCCATCTTTAAAATAGCACGGCTGATATGTCAGTGTATACTTAATTCCATCTGAATCAGTATAAAAGCTTTCTCCCGGCGTCGCTGAATATGTTTGGAGCGGATCTGTATATAATAATGCCAGACCGTCATAATAAAAGGCATCGCTAATCTCATAGTAAAGCGTAGAAAACGGAAGATACCATACACCATTTTCCTCAAACGGTGCACCATTCGTAATATCAACAATCTCGGAATTTACAATAAGTCCATACTGATTGTCATCCTCAAGACCAAAATATTGATTATGGCTTACTCGATTCTTTGACGGAATCAAAAGATACACGCCTGCGCAAATCACTGCCAATAAAATCAGAAGTATAAATAAAAATCCTGCTTTCCCTTTTTTCTTCTTTTTTTTCGGTTTTGGCGCCTTTTTCGTCTGTTTTTCTGGTTCCTTTTCTATTTTTTTCTTTTTTTCCTTCTCAAAATCCTTTTCAGGATTTTTTTCATCACCCATAAGTTTTTCCTTTTCTTTTTGTGGCAAAGGCAGATAAGAGGTTCGGTGCTGCAGCTGCCTGCTGTTTATTTCCTATCTGCCTTTCTCGTTTCTTTTGTTATTTTAACATGGCTTACGTTCTCTTTTGTCTGCTGAAGTGGACAACACGCCAGAAAACTGTCTCTCATCCAGCTTTTCCTGATGTGTATGATTCTTATACGAATCTGTGTGATGTAATTCATATACCGTGTTCGCCGTCATGTGCTGAGTCTTATGCGTAATTGCCTCCCTTTCAAGGGCTTTGTCACTCTGCCAGTCTGTGCGTTCCATTTTTCAGCAAACAGCAGTTACTCGCTTCGCTTTCCTGCCGTTACTCTCAGCTTATACTAAAATTCGAAATAAATCAATTATCTTCACGCTTTTTTAAGAAAAAACTACATATTGTAAATATTCCTTAAAAATTACGTACAATACATCGTGCGATAAATTTTTCTTGAATTATGTGCAAAATAGGTGTATCATGTTAATGAGGTGTCGCAAAAAATCACGCATGACACCTTTTATTTTGAATTAGGAAGGATGTGAGTGAATGCGCATTGAAAAAATAAGTGACAAGCAGATTCGCTGCACGTTAACACAGGCTGATCTGCAAAACCATCATATAAATATTGGCGAACTTGCCTATGGCTCTGAAAAGGCGCGTTCTCTATTTCAGGAAATGCTTTCTCAGGCTTCAAGAGAATTTAATTTCCATGCGGAAAACATGCCGCTTATGATTGAGGCCGTTCCTATGTCTGGCGATAATCTCGTGCTTGTAATCACGAAGGTTGAAGATCCAGATGAAATTGATACTCGTTTTTCCAAATTTTCACCAGCAATTGATGACGACGATTTCTCTGGTGACTTTGCAGACATTGAGGCAGCCTTTGGAGACACCAAGGCAGATGAAATTATTGAGGAATTTAATCGCCTATGTGAACAACAGGCTCAGCTCGATGATGAACCTACTGATCCAGCCTATATAACTGAGCCAGATTTCTTCCGTGTTTATGCGTTCTTGTCTATTGATGAAGTCTGCCGCGCATCCCGTGCACTGCAAAGTGCATATGATGCTGACAATTCTTTATATAAGGATCCGCAGCATAACCGTTACTATCTTGTCCTGCACAAGGGTGATCACTCTCCTCAGACCTTCAATAAAGTATGCGATATTTTGTCAGAATATGCAGAAAGCATCCACTGCAATGCCGGCACTGAGAGCCACTACAAAGAGCACTTTACTCTGATTCTCGCAAAACATGCACTGCAGGCTCTCAAACAGCTGTAATAAAGGTTGTCAAAATGCTTTTGTTGGCTCGTGAGTTGTAAACAAACCCCTTGCAAAATCTACGATTTCTGCTATACTGACTGTGTGTGCCCTTTTTGGTGCATCTGTGCAATACGGTAAAAATTGGAGGATTATTATGACATTACTTGAGCAGTGGAGAGGCAGTGCCTACAACGAGAACATGACTCAGGAACAGTACAATCAGTTCTGGAATCATTATTTTGTAATTGAGAAGGGATTTTATGAGTCTCTTCTTGCCGATAACGAAGTCGTAACCGGAACCATCCCGCAGCTGGCTGAAAAGTACGGCATTGACAAGATGGTTATGGTTGGTATTTTAGATGGCATCAATGACAGTTTGAAGCAGCCAAACCCAATCGAAACAATGGATGAGACAACTGAGCTCTCTTTAGATTATGATAAAGAAAAGCTGTACTACAACATGGTTGGTGCAAAGGCTGAATGGCTTTATACCCTTCCTCAGTGGGATGCACTTCTTACTCCAGAGCGCCGCAAGGAGCTTTACAAAGAGCAGAAGTCTTCTACCACCATCGTAAAGGATAAGAAGATCGGCCGTAACGATCCGTGTCCTTGTGGAAGCGGTAAAAAATATAAGTACTGCTGCGGAAGAAATAAATAAAAAAAATTAAAAAATCATTTAAATGATGTAAAATTAACATAAAAAGACACTTATCTGGGACAATTCCTTTGACAAGTGTCTTTTTTATCGTTATAATAATCGCATACGCGCCGCCGCTGCGGCAGAAAGGCAGGTCTCACCTATGAATGCATTAACAAAACAAGCAGCTTCTTTTTCTGAATCTATGATTCCACAGTGTCTGGAAAATGCCGCGATGGATCCCACTCTTTTTGATACTTATGGTGTAAAACGTGGACTTCGTGATAAGGCTGGCAACGGTGTTGTCGCTGGACTTACTAATATTTCAGACGTATCTGCTTACTGGTTTGACGAACAAGGCAACAAGCATCCTCAGGAAGGAAAACTTTCCTACCGTGGTTATAATATCAACGATCTTGTCAATGGCTTTGTACGAGAAAAACGTTTTGGCTTTGAAGAAACCACCTATCTCCTTCTATTCTCCAAACTTCCTGATGAAAAAGAACTGGCAGAATTTACTGAGCTTCTCGCTTCCTTACGCAGACTCCCAACTAATTTTGTGCGCGATGTTATCATGAAAGCTTCTGGAAAAGATATTATGAATTCCATGACGCGAAGTGTTCTTACACTTGGAAGCTATGATGATACACTTAATGACACCAGTCTCTCCAATGTACTTCGTCAGTGTTTGATGCTTATAAGCGAATTTCCAATGCTTGCCGTCTACGGCTATCGTGCGTATTCCCATTATGAAAGAAATAAAAGTCTTTACATCCACAGACCTGACATGTCTTTGTCTACAGCTGAAAATATTCTTCGCATGCTTCGTCCTGATAAGAAATTTACAAAATTGGAAGCACTTGTTCTTGATATTGCACTAGTCCTTCACATGGAGCATGGCGGCGGAAATAACTCCACCTTTACCACACGCGTTGTCACTTCTTCTGGCTCCGACACATACTCCGTTATGGCAGCTGCACTTTGTTCTCTGAAAGGTCCAAAGCATGGTGGTGCCAACATTAAGGTTCAGCAGATGATGAAAGATCTTAAAAAGCATGTAAAGGACACATCCGATGTTGATGAAATCGTATTCTATTTAAATCAGCTCTTAAACAAAGAAGCCTTTGATAAGAAGGGTCTGATTTATGGTATGGGACATGCTGTCTACTCTGTTTCTGACCCAAGAGCACAGATCTTTAAGGGTTTTGTCAAGGATCTTGCGGTAGAAAAAGGACTCATGGATGATTATCAGCTTTATTCCAATGTAGAGCAGCTTGCTGTTGATTTAATTTCAAAGCGCCGCACAATCTACAAAGGCGTATGCGCAAATGTAGACTTCTACAGCGGCTTTGTTTATAGTATGCTCGGCATCCCAGAGGAGCTGTTTACACCGCTTTTTGCAATGGCACGTATTGTCGGTTGGAGTGCACACCGTATGGAAGAGCTGATCACTGGAGATAAGATCATACGTCCTGCTTACAAGCCACTTAGCACACAAAAGGTATATGTGGATCTGCATAACAGACCATAAACTACTTTCTAAAAAAATTTACCGCCCATAGAATCAACTATGGGCGGTTTTTGTTACAGTTCGCGGATAAACTAATTAACTTTTTTCATATCAATGTGTTTCACATCTGTATTTTTTCAACAATCTCATCAAGCACATCAAAATAATGCTCGAATGTCTTTTTACAACACATCGGATCGTTGATGACTATTCCCTCTGCGCGCAGTCCTACAAGGCTAAAGCCCATTGCCATGCGGTGATCGTCATAAGTCTGGATCAGTGCCGGCTTTGGCGTTCCTGGCCATATCGTGATACTATCTTCGCCTTCCTCGCAGCGAATACCCATGCGTGTTAGCTCTGTACATATTGCCGCTATGCGATTGCTTTCCTGTAAGCGAATGTGCGCGATTCCACGTATGGTAGTCGGTGTATCAGCAAATGGTGCAATTGCCGCCAATGTAATAGCCTGATCTGAGCAGCTGTGCATATTTACATCCACACCTTTTAAGATACCGTTTACTGGTTTGCTGACGCAAATTCCCTCTGGTGTATCTTCACAGATGCAGCCCATTTTTTCAAGAATATGAACAAATTCAACATCTCCCTGCAGTGATTCTTCATGCACGCCAGAAACTGTAATAGAAATGCCAAGAAGTGCTGCCATGGCATAAAAATAACATGCAGCAGATACATCTGGCTCTATATCATACTTCTTTGCCTGATAACCGCCCTGCTTAGCAATTTTGTACACACCATTCTCAGACTGTACCTTTATTCCAAACTGCTCCATCATACGCACCGTCATGTCGATATAAGCCATGCCATGAGTTCCCTCTACCCTAATTACAGACTCTCCTGGATATGCGCCAAGCGAGATAAGCAGTGCACTTAAAAACTGGCTGCTGTCATTAATATTAACGCTGACATCAATACGCTTTTTCTCATTATCACTAGCATCGATAAGCAGCCCTGCACCTGTCACTGCAAACGGAAAATGACCATCTTGTCCCTCAAACAAAAATGATGCTCCGATGCCAGTCAGCGTCTTTAAAAGCGGTCCCATAGGGCGCTTTCTCATCTGTGCAGATGCATCCATATAGTGAGTTCCCTCTGACAGCCCCAGAAATGCTGCTAAAAAGCGCGCTGCTGTTCCGGCGCTTCCGACATATATAGCGGCATCTTTTGCCGGTACCTGTCCTCCATGACCATTTACAGTAACATTACAGTTATCTTCTTCTACCTTTGTTTCTATTCCAAGCTTTTGCACACAGTCCAAAAAATGTCTCGAATCATCAGAAAAGAGCACGCCCGAAAGCTCTCTCCTTTTGCAAGCGCTGCTAAAAGCAGCGCCCTGTTTGTAATACTTTTTGATCCGGGCACATGAACTGTAATGCTTGTCTGTTTGATTTCGTTTATTTTTTTTACGCGATATTCTTCCATACAAAGCAGCCCTTCCTCTTTCTAATTACATCTTTACAATTCTCTCAATTGCCTCTTTAGTATTCTCGGCACTTCCAAATGCAGTCAGACGGAAGTATCCCTCTCCGCTTGGTCCAAAGCCTGATCCTGGTGTACCTACGATATTAACAGTCTCAAGCAGGTAATCAAAGAACTGCCAGCTTGTCATGCCGTCTGGTGTCTTTAACCAGATGTATGGTGCATTCACGCCTCCTGATACACTGTAGCCTGCGCTCTTTAAACCTGTTAAGATCATTTTTGCGTTATTCATGTAATAATCAATCTGTGCCTTAAGCTCAGCCTGTCCCTGAGGAGTGTAAACTGCCTCTCCTGCACGCTGAATGATATACGGAGCACCGTTGTACTTAGTTCCATGACGTCTTGCCCACAATGGATTAAGTGCAACACCATCACACATCAATTCCTTCGGGATTACAGTAAAGCCAAGACGCATTCCTGTAAATCCGGCATTCTTAGAAAAGCTTCTAAGCTCAATTGCACATGTTCTTGCACCTTCACACTCATAGATGGAATGTGGAATATTTTCCTCTGAAATGTAAGCTTCATAGGCTGCGTCGTAGATGATAACTGAACCCTTCTCATTTGCATAATCAACCCACTTCTGAAGCTCATCCTTTGTGATAACACTTCCTGTTGGGTTATTCGGATAGCAAAGATAAATCAGATCTGGTGTCTTTTCTGGCAGTGCCGGCGTGAAATTGTTTTCCTGTGTACACGGCATGTAAATAACATTGCTCCATGTCTCGGTCTTTGGATCGTAAACGCCAGTGCGTCCTGCCATAACATTACTGTCAACATATACAGGGTAAACAGGGTCACATACAGCAATAACACTGTCTGCCGCAAAGATTTCCTGAATATTTCCGCAATCACACTTCGCACCGTCAGAAACAAATACTTCGTCGATGTCTACATGGCAGCCTCTGTCCTTATATTCCTTTGCAATGGCGCTGCGAAGAAACTCATATCCAAGATCTGGTGCATAGCCGTGAAAAGTCTCTGCATGACCCATCTCCTCTACTGCCTTATGTGTAGCTTCGATAATAGATGGTGCAATTGGCTGTGTTACATCACCAATTCCTAAACGGATAATCTTCTTATCTGGATTTGCTGCACTGTAAGCAGCTACTTTCTTTCCAATTTTTGAAAACAGATAGCTTCCCGGAAGCTTCAGATAATTTTCATTTACTCTTGCCATTCTTCTCCTCTTTCCGCCGTTACGGCTTATACATTTTTCCCCAATATGGAAAGTACCATCTGGGCTGTCTCTATCATATTTACCCCGTTTGCCATACTGCTTTTTTGCAGATAACGATGTGCTTCTTCCTCTGTCATGCCCTTTTGCTTCATCAAAAGATCCTTTGCAAGCATAATCTGCTGCTTATCAAGCACATTTCGCTGTTTTGGCTGTTGACGTGCTTTTTTCTTTCGCAGTTCACTTTCTTCTATAGCCGCATCAACACTTGCAAGCAGCTCATGCACCCTAAGCGGCATAGCTACGCATCTAATCCTTTTATCATCTACCTCACTTGTAAACCGCCTTGAAGCAAGAAGCAGCATATCAAATTGTTCCGACAAATCCTCCCTAAGCTGACTATAGATCATGTCGGTCAATCGGTATCCGCACACAACTACTCCATTATGCAGATCATCGGCATATTGAAGTGTCTGAGCACCCGAGGTACAGACAGCAACAACGGGGAATCCATTTTTCACTAAAATATTTCGGATACTTTTTGCATCCTCCGGCTTGGGAAATGCCACTATCACATTTGTCACTGAGATTCCCCCTTTTACACATAACATTTTCGTGCTGCAGTATCTGTTACATCAAAATATTTACACTTAATACTTGTTTAGATACTGCCGGGTTTCCCAATCAGTTACATAAGCCTGATACTGACTTACCTCACGCCTTTTTGCACGAACATATTTGCCGGAAATATACTCGCCAAGCGTCTTCATAACAAGAGGATCATTTTCCATTTCCTCCACTGCCTCTGATAAACTCTTTGGCAGACGCTTTAAATTCAGCTTCTCACACTCTTCTTCACTGAGGCGATAAATATTTAATTCTGTTGCTGCCTGTGGCATTAAGCCCCTTTTAATTCCTTCAAGACCTGCTGCAATGATACCAGCAAATGCCAGATAGGAATTTACACAAGGATCAGGATTTCGAAGCTCAATATGCATATCCTTTGCAGATGTTCTTGGAACGCTGATTAATGGTGAGCGATTGCCTGATGACCATACAATATAGGCCGGTGCTTCATTTCCCGGAACAATGCGCTTATAGGAATTTACAAGCGGATTTGTTACTGCTGTCAATCCTCTTACATGTGCCATGATACCTGCCATAAAATGATAGCCTAGCTCACTAAGTCCATATGAATCAGCTGGATCGGACAAAATGTTATTGCCTTCTAAATCCATAAGCGTCATCTTAAGATGCATACCGCAGCCATCTGAGTCATTCATCGGCTTTGGCATAAATGTTGCATGCAGTCCATGACGGCTGGCAATAGTTTTGCATGTCATGCGAAATGTCACTATATTATCGGCTGCTGCAAGCGCATTCACTGGCTGCAAATCAATCTCATGCTGATAAGGTGAATGCTCATGATAGGAACTTCTGACATCAATTCCCATATCCTCAAGTGCAAGAATAATATCTCTTCTGACATTCTCACCTGTATCAAGCGGTGCCACATCAAAATAAGATCCATGTCCCTGCGTCTGCAGCATCACCTCTCCGTCTGTATCATATGGAAACAGACAAAATTCACATTCTGGGGCAATATAAGGATAAATTCCCATCTTGGCTGCCTCACGTATAACCCGCTTTAATATATAACGGCTATCCCCCTCAAATGGCGTTCCATCACACTTATGGATATCACAGATCAGACGGGCAACCTTGCCTGTCTGAGGTCTCCATGGAAAGATCTCAAACGAATCCAAATCTGGATACAAGTACATGTCATCCTCTTCGATTCGCACAAATCCGTCAATGCCAGAGCCATCAAATGAACATTCATTATTAAGTGCCTGCTCTAGCTGTCCTGCTGTAACTGCAATATTCTTTACGGTTCCAAACACATCTGTAAACTGCAGACGTATAAATCCAACGTCCTCCTCATCTACCATGCGTAAAATATCTTCCTTTGAATATTTCGACATACTGATGTTTCCTTTCCAACTGATTACTCTGCTATCTGGTGGCTAACTCATGTTTTAGTTTACTAACCTACCATTTTGACAGTGGGGGCAAACTCGTTGCCCCCGTTGGCATGATACTATAGTAGCACATCTTTACTGTATCTTCTATATCTTTTTTTTCACAATTAAAGTAACTATTCAGAACCCCATTCGCAAAATCGCATCTTTGATGCTTCTATTTTGCTCATGTGGTTACCTCGCCATATAAAATTGCTATTCATTCACAGAAAGCAATTTTGCATGGCTCTGAATAGTTACAAATTAATATGCTTTGCCCCATACAACCATTTTCTTTGCTTTCTTTCCGCAGCATACACATACGTCAGAAAGCTCTTCCTGCTCAAACGGCATGCAGCGGCTTGTTGCTGACAGCTCTTCCTTTACCTTATCCTCACATGCGCGGTCACCGCACCACATAGCCTTTACAAAACCTGGCTTATTTGCAAGAATATCCTTAAACTCTTCATAATTTGTTGCTGTATAGGTGTGAGCATCTCTATGTGCTCTTGCTCTCTCAAGCATTTCCTTTTGCATAGTCTCAAGAATCTCACCTACCTTCGCTGACAGTTCCTCAAAGCTTACGGTAATCTTTTCTCTTGTGTCACGGCGAACAATTACTGCCTGTCCTGCCTCGATATCCTTCGGACCTACCTCGATACGAACCGGAATACCACGCATCTCTGCCTCTGCAAATTTAAAGCCTGGTCCCTTATCAGAATCATCAATAGTTGTTCTGAAGTTCTTTGCTAACTCTTCCTTAAGTGCATATGCCTTATCCATAACACCTTCCTTATGAGCTGCAATCGGAATAACTGTTACCTGAGTCGGAGCAATTCTTGGCGGAAGAACAAGACCGCTGTCATCTCCGTGAACCATGATTAACGCACCGATGATACGTGTTGTCATACCCCATGAAGTCTGGTAAACATGCTTAATCTTATTATCCTTATCTGCAAAGGTTACATCAAATGCCTTTGCAAAGCCGTCTCCAAAGTTATGGCTTGTTCCAGACTGTAAAGCCTTTCCATCATGCATAAGAGCCTCGATGGTATAAGTAGATACAGCACCTGCAAACTTCTCCTTATCAGTCTTAACACCCTTAAGAACAGGAATAGCCAGTATTTCCTCACAGAAATCAGCGTAAACATTTAACATCTGGATTGTTCTTTCCTCAGCCTCCTCTGCAGTTGCATGAGCAGTATGACCCTCCTGCCATAAGAACTCTCTTGTTCTTAAAAATGGACGAGTCTCCTTCTCCCAACGAACAACTGAACACCACTGATTATATACACGCGGCAGATCACGATAAGAATGAATGTCTCTGGAATAAAAATCACAGAATAATGTCTCAGAAGTTGGACGTACACACATACGCTCTGGCAGCTCTGTCAG